>Ga0209960_1001838_pt1 | contig 24513 bp, 27 predicted proteins | sample ThiBiot_500_plan_2_FD_183947 | JGI IMG/M metagenome (GOLD analysis project Ga0209960, IMG submission 183947) | Wastewater bioreactor microbial communities from Cape Town, South Africa - Thiocy_expt_500_plan (SPAdes) | ecosystem: Engineered > Bioreactor > Thiocyanate-remediating >...
TTTTTTTTTTTACTAGATATGAAAAAGTCGAATTTTCAAAAAACCCAGATAAATATATCAAATATGATCCTGCAGCATTAGAATCTCATTTGAATAAATTTTTTACTGTATCTAGTTGAAGTTGAAAATCAAACAATCACAATAAAACCAAAATTTTGAGAAGATTATCAACTTTTGATGAATTCGTTTGTTTCAAAAAAAAAAAAACTTTTCAACAAGAAAAAAAATGGCCAAATTGTTGAATCGAACTCTCTTTTCTTTCTCACATCAACTTCATTTAAGACCATCATCTTTACTTCAAAGAACACCTTTAAGAAATTCCCTTTTTCTAAGATATGAATCTTCTGAGTCTTCTGAATCTAAACCTGGTTTCTTTGGAAGAATGAAAGAATCTTTTACAAAAGGAGTAGAGAAACGACAAATAAATAAAATCCTTGAACAATTCGAAGAAGAACATGATTTTGAAGGTTCTTTCTTTCTTTCTTTCTGTCTTTCAAATATTGATTTCAATGTCATATTTCTAATAATTAATTTGATAATTTGATTTAGGTTATATGAATTTAAGAAGAAAAGAAAGTGAAAAGCAAGTGAAACAATTATCTTCGAGTTTTGTAAAAATTTTTTTCAATTTTTCAAAATAATTTAATTAAATTATTAATTCAATTTAAAAGGGAGTGGATAAAGAGGCTATTACACAAGAACTTAAAATTGGAGAATTAATATTTGATATTATGACACCAGATGAGAGAAAAAATGTTTTACAACTTACATCTTCACAACTTCAAAGAATTTCAAATCAATCTAATCAACCAATTCAAGTAATATTTTATTTTATTTTTTTAATTCTAATTAATAAATTAATAATTAATATAATTAATTCATAGAGAGTCCAATCATTAATTTTAGAATTCAAAAATTATAAAGTCTTTTCAACAACAATTAAAGGATTAAAAGATTCTGGTCAACCACTTCCAGAAACAATGGATGATTTAAAAAAATTAGTTAGAGATGCTTCTTCAAAAAAAGTATCTTATTTCCTCATATTCATTTATTTAATTAACCAATCCTCATTTCTATTTTTTTTTTTTTTTTTTTCCATTCCAAAATAGAAATCTAAACGAGGAAGAGGAAAATAATTTGTAAAATGAATTTTTTTTATTAATAATTGAAATATACAACGAACAAATAACATTGTTCAAACATTCTTTTCTTTTCTTTTTAATTCAATTAATTTGGAGTTTTATGTTTGTGATAACAATTTGGAGAACAAAAATAAAAATAAATTGGTACAGTGTTATCGAGAACAGTTTGGATTGCGACTTCATGAATAAATGTTTTGACAACCACTTCATTACAAACAAAACATTTTCGACTTTTGATTTTGAGCATTTTCTGAATTGGAATTGGAATTGGAGTCCCTGGTTTTATTTCATGTCTATTAGTATCTAATTTCCTAAGACAAAGCTCTTGAAGATCTGGAATTCTAAAATTTGATTTTGGAAAGTTCTCAGTCATAAATGGGTTATTTGAAGTTGTTAATAATGTTAATTTTGGAAGTTTTAAAATTTCACATGGGAGGTATTGAAGTTGGTTTCCACTGACAGAGAACTCTTGTAAATTCACTAATTTCTCAATATCTGTTGGTATTTGTTTAAGAATATTATTTCGAACAGAAAGTACAGAAAGATTAGAGATCTTGAAGAGGTGTGAAGGTAGTTCAGAGAGCTTATTTGAACTTAAATATAATTGAACAGAATTTGAAATCTCATTGTTGCTCATAGAGAAAGTGAAATGTTGAATGTTTAGAATGTCCTCTGGAAGTGAAGTAATTGTTAAGTCGCTACAATTATTTATTTATTTTAAGATTTGAATAGATGAAAAGAGAAAATGAAAAACAATTAACCTTAAATCCACTAATGAACTTCCTTTCTCAATTGCTAAATTCACCCTTCTTTCAATGGCTTCCCTTTCTCGAAATTTGTTAAGGTCACATTCGACTTTTCCTTGTCTACAGACAAAAAAAATACTCATTTGAGAAAAATAAAAAATAATAAATAAAATAAATAGAAATAAAAAATAAGAAATAAAAATAAAAAAAAATGAAAACAAAGAAAAGAAAAGAAAGGGAAAGACAAAGAAATTAATTGAGCAAGCTTTTTTTTTCAAATAGTGATCATAAATACAACAACAATCTTCTATTCAAAAAACAAAAAACAAAAAAAGAATTCGCACCTTTTATACTTTTTTAAATCCCGCCAAAGAAAAAAAAAAGAAAGAAAAAAAGGAAGCGCTCTTCGGATCAAAATCAAAAACAAAACAAATCAACTGGCGCCAAGAATAATTTTGTTCCGTTCTGTCTTTTCTGACTGAAAAAAAAGAAAAAAAAGGAAAAAAAAGGAAAAAAATGGCAAAACATTTGGGGAAAATCCTTCTGCGTCGTGATCCATAATACAATGGATATTTTCATATTTTGAAACTTTAAAGTACTTAGGATGTTTTATGGAAACCTTTATAGTCAAGATACATCACTGACAGAAAACTCAATCATCACGTTTCGTTTCGTTTCTCTATTTGGTCAGAATCACTAATCCAATTTCGTTGTTGAAATAATTGCAATAAATATTGGTGATTCAAATTGAGGTCTATTTACCTTAATCGTAGAATAAAATTTCAAAAAGAAAAAAAATGAAAATCTTTACTTAATTTTATTTATTTATTTATTTATTTATTTTTCACAAAATGGACAAACTGTATGAAATCATACAAATGGTAAAGAAAAAAACACAAAAATCAGTTATCATCATTTTAATCAAGTGTCTTTGAGAAAACATTCCCATTCCTATTTGAAGTAAACCTGATGGACTCTATTTTGAAAGAAAGAAAAAAAAAAAAATTAAGATGAATAATAAAATTAGAATTATTTGAAAAAAAAAAAAAAAAAAAAAACAAAAAAAAAAAAGGAAAACCAAAAAAAAAAAAAAAAGAAAAAAGGAAAAAAAATTTTACAAAAAAAAAATTAAAATTATTTAAAAAAAAAAAAAAAAAAAAAACCAGAGAAAGAGATGGAAATCCATTCATAAAAAAGAAGGAAGCAAGGAAAATAAGTTCTACAGACAAATATATTCTAAAGAAGTTGGAATATTGATGAATACTCCTAATGAACTGATGTAGCTATTTTAAATTAAATGAGTGATTTAGGATTATTATTTTTTTTTTTAAAAAAAAAATAATCTTACAGTTTCATTATCATCATGAGTTCTAAGACTCCAATCAAAAGTCAAAATACTAATAATTCCAAGGAGAAAGAATGTTATAAATCGAATTGTAGGAGAAAGGTAAAATGGAATAGAGGGAGCAAAAAGAAGATCTGAATTTGAAAGTGTGGATATGTTTGATGAGTTTTGAAGTTCTTTAATTTGAGCTTCTTTAATTTGGTTTATTTCATTCTTTTTATTTGATTCATTTTGCTTTTCTTCAACTTTTTGATTCTCTTGAGGTTTATTATTTTCTTGAGTTTCTTGAGTTTCATTATCTATAACATTTTTTACATTGGATTCTTCTGGTGGTTGTGGTTGCGAATCTATACTTTCCTTTGAAAGGGATTCATTTAAAGATTGAGCAATAGATGCTAATCTCTGTTCATCTTCACGGATTACAACTTCAGAATTTTCAGGTTCATTAGTTTCCTACAAAAAAAGAAAAAAGAAAAAGAAATGATTCAATTTTCTTTTCTATAATTAAACACACAAAAATCAAAATTGAAATAAACAAGAAAAAAAAAAAAATTTGAATGTTGCTTAATTGTTGGTTTAATCAAAATCATAATCAAAAATCTCAAAAACAAAGAAAAAACAAAGTAAAAAAACTTAGAAAAAATTAGAAAAGAAAAAGAAAAAGAAGTTTATGAAGAAAATTAATGAAATAGATAAAAAAAGAAGAAAGAAAATGAAATGAAATGAAATGAAAACCTCAGCAGGAGTCCCGAATGAAGAGAGTCTCTTCAATCTCTCTTCACTTTTTGCAAGAATTCTCTTCCGTCGTTCTTCTCTACTATCCGCCATTTTTTTTTCCTTTTTTTTTCTAATTAGATCAAAAATCCTTCAAAATCTTGTTTGTTCAACCCAAACTTATTAGAAGTTATATACATAAGCAAATTATATAAAGCAAGCAAAACTTCATCAATCAATTACTTCTCTTTAAAGACTTCAGGTACTTTTATTTGATTATATTCTTTTTTTTTTGAAAAAATTAATGAGAACTAGAGGAAAATTCGAAGAGGAAAAAGTGCAGAGAGAAATTGAAAAGTGAAATGCAGAAAGAGATTTTGTTGAATATATTAGAAGTCGTTGATAAAATGAAAAGAGAGAGATAGATAGATTGAGACATCAATTCATTCAATTCAATAATATTGTTTTTGAAATAGAATCCATTCAGAAAGCGAAAAAAGAGAATCTATTCAGAAAAAAAAAAAGCATAAAAATATTAGAAAAGAACAATTTTGATGAAAATTAAAGATTCAATAATAAATAATAGTTTTAGAAATCAAGGAAATTATGGCTGAAGAATATGAAGAAGTACTTACACAACCAAGTGTTAATGAGAACTTTTTAACAAGAACATTTTTTATTTATGATAAGACTGCCGCTACTCAAGAAGAGGATGATCCTTTAGATCAAATTGTTTACTTCTATCCACATGATGTAAGATAAAACAATTGAAATATCAATATCAAAATCTTTTTTAAAAAAACAATCATAACAATAATAGACGGATGAGAAACAACAATTAATGATTATTGGAGCAATCAGTGGAATCCTTCAATTTGCCCAAAACTTTACTAGATCTGTTCCAAAGATTTTAGCATTAGAAAAAGTAAAACTTGCAATTAAAGAAGTTGGAAATCTAACAGTTGTATGAATTTTTTTCTTCTCTTTAATTTTTAATTTTATTATTTATCTATTTTTGTGCTTTTTGTTGATTTATTTCTTTCAAATAAAGATTTTATCAGGAAGTTTGAATCAACCTGATTGCTCTTTATCAACTGATTTAGAAAAAATTTATGGAGCACTAGAATTTTTTAATGGGCCATTTAATATAATTCAAAAGGTAGTAGTTTTATTTTATTTTATTTTATTCTAAATTATGGTCTTTAAACAAATTGAAATCTTTTAGAATGTTGGTGAAGGATCACACTTCTTGGAAGCTATGAAAAGATTAGGAAAAGATGTAATTCCTTTCATTCGGCATTATGAAAGTGAAACTCATCCTTCTTTTGATAAATTATCATTTACTCCATTACTTCCAGTATTTTTCTTTTTCTTTTTCTTTTTTTCCTTTTCTGATGAATTATTTTTTTAATTCAGAATTCAAATCGATATTTTTTAATGGCATCTGAAATTATTACTTCAATGAAAGCTGAACCTGATAATCTTGCTAGTTGTATTTTATTTAATGGAAGGTATTTTCGATTTTCTTTTTCTGTTTTTTTTTCTCTACATTTTCTTTGATACTAATCATTCATTATTTCGATAGCATTTTATGTACTCACTTAGAACCTTCAACAAGTTTCTTCATTGTTACAAAATTAGATTCAATGGTTTGTTATTTTTCTTTTTCTTTTCTTTTCTTTTTCTTTTTTCTTTTCAATTTTTTCAATCCTTTTTTTTTTTTTTTTTGTTTTTTTAAAAAAAAGGTTCGAAATCAACCCACTTCAGGTAATTTTTGATTAAAAATTTCTCCATTTTTCAATTTTTTTTCTTCATCTTATTTTTCTTGAATTAAGGTGATGGAGATATTTGTATTCCAGTTTTTATGAAAGCTGGAGAATTAGCAAAAATAAGGGAAGGAAGACAACCAGTTATTGAATTTAATGAAGGCACAAAAAATAGTCTTCCTGAGGTATTGTTCTTTTTCCATTAAATCATTATTATTTTGAAAAAAAATAAAATGTAAAATATGTTTTACTTGTTTTCTAGACTTATTTAACACCAACTTCTGAAGGAGAATTTGTTGGATTATATATACTTTTTTTATCAACAATTGCTATTGCTGTAATTATGAATCTTCCTGCAATGTATGATGATAGACACATTAATAAAACAGTAATTTTTTCTTTCTTATTTCTATTTGGACAACAAGAAAGATTTTTATTTCAATGTTTTTCTCATTCAAAAAAAAAAAAGAAATTATTAGCTCAACCAAAACTTCATAATTTGAGAGCTAAACTTAAAGTTTCAAAAGGAAATGTAATTTTCTCCTTTTTTTATTTCTTTCTAAAAGAAAAATGCTCAATGTTGATTTTTAATTTAAAAAAAGAATGAACAACCTCCATCTGCCTTCAATTACTTAACATATGATAAAAGTTCAAAGCTCTTAACAGGTTCAAATTTCATAAATTTATTGAACTATTTGATTTTCAATGTAGTTTTATTTATTTATTTATTTATTTTTTTGTAAAATAGGTAAACAACTTGAAATGTCATCAGAGAGTGATGTTCGATTCCATATTGCAACAAGAATTGAACACGAAATTTTTTCTGTTGATGATCAAATGGTAGAAATTATTTTGAGGTATTTTTTTTTTTTCTTTCTTTCTTTTATTTTTTGTTCATAAAAGGAAATGAATTTTTTTTAAAAAATGGTTGAACAATTTAAAATAATATAAAACAGAGATTGGACAGGAGCGGTTCTCGGAAAAAGAGTTTTTGATCGTGAAACATATTTTCAATATCGTGTTATGAACTTGGTCAATTCTCAATCAAAAATACCAGTTTTGAATAAAGATATTTCGAAACTTGAAGAAATTGCAAGAGAATCATTACAAGAATTATCAATATCCATGTTTTAATATATTTATAATAATAAAAAAATCCAAACATTAAAAAAAATTATCATATTTCATTTATTTGCACATTATTAACAGCAGCAATTGGATTCCGTCTATAATTCATTAAATATCCTTGAATTTTTGCCATACTATATTTTCCACTTTCTAATTTTAAAGAGAATTTCTCAGCAAGATCGTCTAAATTATTTTCTTCTGGATAAAATCGAAGAAATAATTGTCGGATTTGCTCTTGTGTCGCAAGATGAAATTTTTCATGAACATCTACTCTTCCTGGTCTAATTAATGCTGGATCAAGTTTTTCTGGATAATTTGAAGTCATAAATAATAATCTTCCTTCTTGACCAGTGATTCCATCAATCCCATTTAATAAATCACTTAAAGAAAATTGTGATTTTTTTCTCTTTTCCCCATAAAAATCAATTCCATTGGGATTTGATTGGAATGATAGATTCCTTTGATCTTTTACATTATAATCTTCAATTCCGACTTCATCTCTCATTCCAAAAGCAGCATCAATATCTTCTAACAAAATTATTCCATTTTCTGGAGCAGTATTTACAAGTCTATTAAAAGTGTATCCATCAATCTCATTAGAACTTAAAGAAATAATACAAACAGATAAACGAAGTTCTCCTGCAAGGGAGAAAATAAGTGATGTTTTTCCAACACCTGGAGGTCCACTTAAAAGATAACCTCTTCTATAAGGAATACCACGAGATGCGTACCTTAAAAAAAAAAGAAAAAAAAAAAAAAAAAAAAAAAAAGAAATTATTGAGAAATGTAAATTGAGAATAAATCAAATAAAAAAAAATAAATAATAAATAATAAAAGAAAAAAGAAAGAAATAAATAAAAAAACCAGTTCTCTTCTTGTAAAAACTCAATCGCATCTTTATGAATTTTTTCTCCTAAATTACCATCAAGAATAATTGAAGAAAAGGGTCTCCTTTGTTTAGAACCAATTCTTTCCCAATTTCCATGTCTAGCAAGAAATATTTCTACTGCTTCATTTGTTGAATGAAGATATTCTTTATAAGCTGAAGCCAATAAACTTTTAATCACTTTTGGTCCACTTTTATCAAAATTAAATGTTTGAAGTGAATATCCTCTATCATTTGTAAAATCTTGTTTTCCATGAAAAAATATTCCTTTATTCACATTTAATTGTCCTTCTCCTTCAATTGTGATCCAAATCATTGAGTTATCATACAAATACTTATAAGTCGTTTTTGTTCCAATTGGTAAAAAGCTAATTTTCGGCATTTCTACAACCTTTTGAGGAGCATAAGCTCCCATTGAAGAAGGATTAAACGTTGAATCTAAAACTACAGAAAAGCGTGATGATCTTTGAACAACATTATTTGATACGAGGAAGTTCGTCAACCAATAATAAGGATCCGTTCCCTTCTGAATCTCGACTGTAAAATACATTTTATTAAAAATAGCTTGTTTGATATCATTTGTTACTCTATACAAAATTGCAGCGAAAAATCCAGAGATGGTCAAAATCACTGAGCCTCCAATAAAGTCGTTCTGCAAACTCTTTTTAAATTGCTCCAAAAGTAAATCCCAAAATGAAACTAAGTTCTCCCAGAATATTAAATGAAAGCTCCAAGTTCCATGTTTTGATGTTGGAGCTGAGGATGAAGGTTGAGTTGAGTGGTGAGGTTGTTGGTCTTTTGGGAGGAAGGAACAGTTGTCTGGAGGTGTTGGTGTGTGAGAAGAAGAAGAGGTTATAAGAGGGAGAGAAAGAAGGAGAAGAGAGATAAGTGCAATGAGTAATGGAAATTTCGCCATCTTTTTATTATTATTTTATGAAACAAAGCTGACGAAGATCTTCAAAGAACAAACAACCAATCTCTCTTTTTTATTTTATTTTATTTTTTTGTAACTTTGGAACCTGGATTCAATTTCTAATTCTAATTCTAACTCATTCTACTTTAACTTCTTCATTGAAATTAAATTTATTACTTGTTATTTAATGATAAAGAATGTCCACCTCTTTAAAGAGATCGATGAGAACTTGCAACTGCAACTGCAACTGTTGTCAAGCCACTAAAACTCATATTCCTGATTCCAAAAAAAAAAGTTCTTGCCATGTGTTGGTGAGCAAGTAGGATTGATAAAGTCTAATCGGAGAAGTTGGGTAGAGAACAGGTTTTCAAAAAATCTTTACGAATGGTCGGACGGGAACCAAATATGATAAAAAAATTGACTGGTTGAAAGAGATCGAATGAAGATGTAAGAAAAATATTGAAAAAAGTAAATCACTTTAATCAGCAAAAATATGACATGCTATCAATGGAACAGCTGTTTGTCAAGGCATCAATTAATACTTTAATCCTTCCATATTTTTTGACGGGTAAAATGAGCACGGTTATCCCATCTTTCGATTCCAGTCACTGTATTCTTTACTTCATCTAAACCGTCTTCTTTGATAGCTCTGAGCGCGATATCCATATTTCGATTATTACCACCTGAAAGGTAGACCAATTCATTCACACATTTATGGTTTAGTCCGTGAAGCTTTAATATTTTTTCCAAATTATTTTGAGTCCATTCTCCTTGATACACTCACATAGACTGGTATTTCAGAAAATTAGACAGAATAGAAAAAAAAGTCGAGGAAAATTCGTCATTATTAGAAGACCACTCTCAACGCCTGATCAGAATTGAGAACAATACAACTCTACTTGGCCAAATTTCAAACCTGTGGAATGATATTTACGAAATGTTCGGGTCCATTTGAAGTTTTCATTCCTTTTTTTCCTGAGATCATTAACTGAGCATTAAGTTGAAGAGCATTCGGGAGTAATGGATACATCATGGACAGCATTTTTTGAGATCAATATAGAAAGAAACAATTATTTGCCATTGATTCGTGCACAAAGTTATACCTCCATCAAGTTCCCAAAGTTCCCAAAAGAGCCTTTAGCAAGTCAGGAAACTATACAGATACTGAGCTCCCTGGAAAAAACAAATGAGTGGGCCTTGAGCAAGGATGTGCTCTTGTGGTGAAAGCGAAACAATACAACATTTATTTTTATACTGCAAGAGAGTCGAACCTGGAAAAAACAAATGAGTGGGCCGAGAGAAGAGAAAATATTTTCTCTACTCGATTCTAATCTTTCTTCATTTGGTCCAGGACTACTTTGAAGGAAAATCAGGCAATGCTTCGAAGTCTGTGAAGTTGAATGAATCAGGAAGAGGAGAGTCGTCTTCACATTTAATTAATTGAACAAGGAAAGCTTACTTTATTAAATGAGAATTTGACAAAACTTAACTCAAGGGGATTGCGAGTGAGAATCACTGCTGATGATACAAGTTTGTTTTGATTTTTTTGAGCTTTGGGAAGAAACAATAATAATCCATCACGTGTTTTGGGTCTAATTAGTTGCTTCAAAAACAGAAAATCATTGATTCTTTTTCTCAAACAATTATAACAATTAACGAACTCACTCTCAATACAACATTATAACATTATCCTCAATTCATTATCTAAAGACATTTTGAACCTTTGGAAATCAAGCTAAATCAATAATTAATTAATAATTTTTGATATTTTTTTTTATTTGTTTTGTCTTTGAAATTTCCCAAAACAAAAAAAAATTTTTTTATTGTTTCAAAAAATAGGATCGATCTGGTTGAAGTCAGCCTTAACTTAAGTCAAATCAATGAGCTCGGAATCGGTAAGCTTTTTATTCAATTGTGATTATTTCTTATCTCACTTATTTTTCTTATTCTTTCACTTTGTTTTTGTTTCGAAAAATTTCTTTGTTTTGGTTGATAAAAGCCCATGACTATAGAATTTCTTTTTATTGTTTTTATGCATAAATAAATATAAACACAAATATAATTAAACATCAATGTACTAAATAAATCATATAAAAAATTAGTCCCAAGATTTTCGAGGAAGCCTTGTAATCTATCAAGCAAAATGTGTATGGGAATGGGTTCCTCAAAAAGAAGATGACCTCCATATAGTACCAGGTGATATGATTCTTTTGAGAAGTTGGGATGATCCAGATTGGTGGTTTGGTGCATTAAATGGTAAGGAAATAGAATTCTCTCAATTTCAATGTTATTTTCCTTCTTCAAATAATTTCTTTTTTTTTTTCTTTTTGAAGGTCAAACTGGATGGTTTCCAGCATCTTATGTTGAATATCAAGATGAATCTCAAAGTAAGAATTTATTATGATTAACTATAGCCATTTAAATATTTTTCTCAAAATAATTTTGATCACAATAAGATCTTTCATGGATGCCAAAGACACTCACTAAAGAAGACTTATTTGACAGAGTTTTAAATGAAATAGTTTCATCTGAAAGAGATTATCTACGGAATTTGTTGATCGTAATCAATGTAAATTTTCAATTTGAAAAAAAAAAGATTATTTGAAGATGAAATTAACTTTATATTTGGATAGGGATATAAGAAAAAAATGGAATTACTTGAATCAGTTACTCCTGAAAAGATTCATGAACTTTTTGGAAATATTGAAGAAATTTATGCATTCCATACTGAGTTCTTGAAAAAAATGGAAGTAAGATTATTTATTTATTTTATTATTTGAGTTTTTTTCAATCTCAATTTTACTTCAACTTTAATTTTATAATAACAAAGGCTTGCACAAAAGATGGACCCACTACAATTCCTGCACTATTTACACAAGAGGTCGTTTTCAAAATTCTTAATTCTCAATTCTTAATTCTTGATTTCTCAAAATAAAATAAAATAAAATAAAATAGAAAGATAATTTTAAAATCTATTCTGAGTATTGTTCAAATCACCCAAAATCTACTGCCCTCCTTGAAGAATATACAAAGGCATTTAATATGAAAGCTTTTCTTGTGGTAAGTTTTAATTTAATTTAATTTATTTATTTGTAATAATAAATAAATAAATAATTAAATAAATAAATAATAAATAATAATAGGGTTGTCGTCTTTTAATTGAACAAGATATTGCACTGGAAGGATTTCTTTTAACTCCTATTCAAAGACTATGTAAATATCCACTATTATTAAAGGTTCTTATATTCTCATTATTATTGATATCAGAGAAAAGAAACTTTAATAACTTTTTTTTATTTAAAGGAACTTTTAAAACACTCAAATGAGGGCTCACCTGAGTATGAAGAAATTCAAAAAGCTTTGGACAATATGAAAGAAGCTGCATTATTTGTAAATGATATTCAAAGGCTACAAGAAAATAAAAAAATTATTAATGAGATCCAAAGTAGAATCGAAGGATGGGAGGTTCAAAAAAATAATTCTTAAACGTTTTTTTTTTTTTTTAAATTTTGAAACTGAATTTGTTTTGTTTTTTTGTTTCAATTTTTTTAGGGTCCAGATATTATAGAATCAAATCAGGAATTATTATTGGAAGGAGAATTCCAAAAAATTTCAAAAGGAAAATCACAAGGTCGTCACTTTTTTCTTTTTGATAAACTTCTAGTGTATTGTAAAGAAAATCCTTTGAAAAAGGTTCTCTCTCTTTTAAATTTATTTTCAAATTGATAAATTTAATTTTTATTTATTTATTTTTTGATAATGATAGCAAACATATCAATTTAAAGGAAGAATATCTTTAGAATATTTAATTTTTGGAGATTTACCAGATAATACTGTCCAGTTCAATAAATCTTACCTAGTTAATGGTTTGAATTTTTTTTTTATTTTTATTTTTATGATCAAGTTAATAATTTATTCATTAATAGCAATTCAACTTGATCGTTTTGATCTTTTCTCTCCAAAAACTTATATTATCTATTCTAAATCTCGAGAGGAAAAAGAAAGATGGATTTCTTCAATTCAATCTGCACAAAATAATCTTAGTTTTCATGTTCAATGTTAATTTTTTTTTTTTTTTTTTCACTTTTTTTAAACAAAAAAAAAATTTAAATGACTCTATCCTGATAATTAGTATCTCCTCCTCCACAAGCAAAAGGTAGTTTTAGAAGTAAAGAGCTTCCTCCACCACCACCAAAGAAAAAAGATTTGAAACGACCTGTCTCAGAGAAAGGAAAAAAAGATAAAGATACAAATGAAACTAAGGATTCTGAGAAGAGAAAAGATATTGAAAAGAAAAAAGATACTGAGAAGAGAAAAGATTCTATCAATTTAACATTTTCTCAAAAGGCATTTGGAAAATCTTCAAAAGATGTATTTATGACTTCAACTCAATCTTCAACTCAATCTCCACTTCAATCCTCTCAATCTTCACCCTCATTATTAAAATCTCCAATTTCAAATTTTGACCAAACTCCATCAAATGAAACTTCTCAAAAACCTCTTCCACCTCCTAAACCTCCCAAACCTTCTGAAGTTCAACAAGTATTTACTAATGAAAATAAGAAAGGACCTTTACCTCCACCAAAATTGACACCAGTAGTAGGACAAAGAGATTCAATAAAAACAGAGGATCAACCCGTAGAAACTCCACCAACGGAAAATAAGCCTCCAAAAAAAGGTTTTCTTTCTTTTGATTGTTTATTTTATTTTACTTTATTTATTTATTTTATTTTATTTTATTTTATTTACTTTATTTTATTTACTTTATTTTGCTGAATCTATAATTTTTTCTCCCTCTTTCTTTCATAGATCTCAAAGAGAAAATTGGAACCTTAATTACAAGAAAAAAATCATTTGATCGACCTTTTGATGAACCTCAAAATTCCCCTCATTCCCCTCCCTCAAGTTCAAGTTCAACTCAATCCCCTAGAGTTGGTCCAGGAGAAAAAACTAAAGGTTTTGATGAACTCTTAAAAGAAATGCAAAAGAAAAATTCAAGTGTATCATAAAAAAAGAATAACAAACAAACAAATAATTCTCTTTTGGATTTCATTTTATTTCATTTTATTTCATTTCGGTCAGCAAATTCAAGATTTTGAAAGAAAGAAAGGATTTCATAAAAAATGAAAAAAAGAAAAGAAAAAGAAAGAAAGGGTTTTATAAAGGAATGATTCTGATTATTAGTGTTTATCAACTTGAACAATGTTGATGAAAGGAAAAAAAAAAATTTAGAAAGGCAAGTGCGTGCAAAAATGGTGAGATCTGGTTGGGAGTCAACCGCTCTCTTCTTCTCTTCTTCTAATCCTATCGTGCTCAAAAGATAAAAGGTAATTGGTTCAATCATATTAACAAAAGGAAAAAAACAATACAATTTCATAATAACAATACTAATTCTTTATTTTTTTTAAAAAACAATAATTATCAAACTCTGGGATAATGAAGCAATCACTTCTTGTATTTTTCTTTGGTAATTGATTTCTTTTTTTTTTTCACTGATTCACTGATTTTCTTTTTCTTTCTTTTTCTTTTTATATGATTCACTGATTTCTTTTATATTTTATTACAACATTGTAGCTACTTTGCTTTCTCTGATTACTTCAAACAATGTCCCAAGTATAAAAGATATTGATTTTGCAACTTGGAAAAAACTTGCATCTGAAGCTGATAAAGCTGCAGAAGTACCTCATGAGAATCCACCTTTTACAAAAGCAATTCGTGGTACTAAGTCTGGAAAACCAAAGCAAGTAATCTTCTTTCCATCACTCTTTTTGTTTTTTTCAAAAGAAAAAGTATTTTGTATTAAGTGATTTTATGTTTAGGGACATTTATGTCTTGGAACAAATGAAGGAGAGATGTCTGTTATGTGGGCATCAACAGGAAAAGAATATACTCCATTTGTTAGATATGGTAATAAATCTGATGAACTCAACATTTTTGTCAATGGAACTGGAGAAACATATGATGAGGATGATATGTGTGGAGCTGAAGGAGAAATGGATGGATATTCATATTATGTACTTTTAGAAAATCTTCAACCAAATACTGAGTATTATTATAAATTTGGAAATCCTGATGAAGGGTAATTTTTGGAAAAAAATTTATGATTACCATTTTTTATTATTTGAAATAAATGAATTGAAAATATAGTGAATGGTCAAAAGAATACTCTTTTATTACTCCTCCGACTCCAGGATCTAAAGCTGCTGAATCTGTTCGTTTTATTGCTTATGGAGATATGGGTTACTTTGATTCTGGAAAAAAAGTAGCTGAATTAATTGAAGAAGAGGAATTAGATGATGCTGCTTTTATAATGCACGTTGGGTATTTCTTTATTGCTCAGATCAGTTACTTTTACTTATTTTGTGATTTTAATCTGTATTTGTAAATACATTTAGTGATCTTTCATATGCTGATGGAGATGATGAACTTTGGGATGAATTTATGGAACAAATTGAACCTCTTGCTGCAAGAATTCCTTATTTTGTAAATATTGGAAATCATGAAGTAAGTTTTCAACGAATTGAAAAAAAAAAAAAAAACAACTTTTTTAAAAAATATATAATAAAATATTATATTTCTCTAGGTTGAAGATGGAGAATGTGGTGTACCATATAATACTAGATTTAAGATGCCTGGAAATGGACTTCCTGACTCTGATGAAACTCGTAACTTATGGTATTCATTTAATTGGGGACCAGTTCATCTTGTAATTTTTAATGGTTCAAAATAAAAAGAATATTAATATTTATTAATGGTTCAAAATAAAAAAAAATATTAATAGGTTCAAATGTCAACAGAAGATGATTTTACCATTGATTCTCCTCAATGGAAATTTTTAGTAAATGATCTCAAAAATGTTAATCGTACTCTCACTCCCTGGGTTATTTTTACAGGTATATATAATTACAAAACTTTTGTTTCTTTTCTTTAATTTCATTTCGTTTTTATCAAAAAAAAAAAAAAATCAAAAAAGGACATAAAATGATGTATTCAATTGATAGGGGATCATTTGGAGAAGGAATGCAAGAAGAGCTTGAAGATGTCCTTTATGTATTTTTTCTCTCTCGATATACATATATATAAACTATCAACAAACAAACAACAAACTTTCTTCAATTAGGAATATCAAGTTGATTTAGCTTGGTGGGGACATACTCATCAATATGAAAGAACTTGTGCAGTCTATAAAGATAAATGTGTTGATGATTTTGATGATGATGATGAAATTACTAATCCAGGTTTCAATATATTGACCAATTATTACCCTTTGTGATTTTGATTCTGAATTTTTTTTTTTTTCAAAAATTTTAGGAGCACCAATTCATGTTGTAATGGGAATGGCAGGAAGAAATTATCAATATGCTACTAGAGAAACTAAAAGAGATGAAGAGTGGTCACTGGTTGTCACTGAAAAGTTAGGATACACAAGAATTGAAGCTGATCGAAATGAGTTTCATTTTGAATTTATCACAGGTTTTTTTTCTTTTTCTTTTTCTTTTCTTTTTTTTTTTTTTGTTAATTGATTTATTTATTTAAACTCATTTAGAATCAAATGGGAAAGTTGAAGACTCATTTACTATTTTCAAAAAATAAATTTATGTAAATTATCTATTCAAAATCGACTCAAGTCCTCTTTAACTCTTTGTATTATTTTGTTGTTGTGTTGAATGAATAATTGCCTTCTTTGCTGAGTCAATCTTATTGTTTGTTAAGCTTTGACCTTGCAACAATTGATCTAATTTTTGACTATTTCAGTTGTAGTTGCCATCAAGATAGGCCAGCTCTTGTGTTCATCTTTTTTGTGGGAATCTTGATTTTCAATCTTGAGAATTTCTGTCATTAAGATTGTTTTAAGTTGAGGGTTGTTGAGTAATTCTTGAGTTTGATTCTCATCCAAATTATTTTTCTCTTTCACGTCTTTAATTGCTTCCTCAATTTCTTTTTTCTTTTCTTCAATAATTTCACTTTGATAAATCATTCCTGATTTTAATAATAATTCAATTGGATTGATCGTTTTCTTGGTTGTTGGACATAAAATTCCTTGTTTCTCTTTTGGTTTTGTGATTTCTAATAAACAATCTGATAATTGAATTAATCCATTTGAACTTGAATCAAATGGAGATGATATCATTTGATAACAAACAACTCCAGGATACTTTTTTGAACATTTCCAAATTTCTTCAACAATATTATCCATTATTTCTTTTCTATCTCTCAAATTCTCTCCTCTAACTTTGATAATTATTTGATTTTTAACATTAAATTGATCATTTCCTTTTTGATGATTTGAATTAGTTAGTCGAATTTCTTTATCAATTAATTCAGTTTCTACATTCACAAATGCTCTAATATTTTTATTTTCTTTTGAAATAAAAGCCATTCCATATCTCCAAATGCATTGATCTTCAATTTTATGTTGTAAACAAACAAATAATCGACTCACCAATTCTATTGGAATCATATTAAATAATATTGTTCTTTCAATTTCTTCATTTTTGTTTGAAGGTTCATTTGACCAATAATTTGATAAATCATTTGGTTTATTTTCAGGTAAATAACTAACAATTAAACTCCTTTGATCTTTAAATAGTTTCTTTTCATCTTCTTTCAATTTAAAACATATTTCAAACTTTTCCATTATTGTCATCAACATTTCTGCTTTATCCATATAACCTGGCCAGAAGAACTCCAAATCTGAATGATTTAAAATTCCAGTTTTGAAATAAAAGCTCAGATGCGAAAATAATTTCCCAATAACTTCCTTTGCCAAAAATTCTGGTTTCAAAACAACATAATTTGATAATTCAATTGGTTCATCAAAATAAACACAAGTTCCCCACAAGTGTAATAATTTCAATCCTCTTTTCACAAATTCATCATCAAATTCAAATGAAAAATTTGTTTTAAAATAATTAATTAATTCTTGAATTTCTATAATTGGAAAGTTTTTCAATTTCTCTTGATTTCTTAATTTTTCAATTGAATTCTTAATATTTAAATATCCAATTGGTAATTTTTCACCCATATATCCATGAGTTAATGCTGTTGAATAAATACTTTGTTTCAAATCATTGATATTTTCCAATGTTGAACAACTCACTTCATAAATTTGAATTGGATAATCAATTCCATTTGATCTTGCGATTTCCAAGATTTCTTGTTCTCTTAATTTCTTTGATTCTTCTGATTTCTTTACATTTTGCTTATCCAAAAAAGTTCCAACAACAATAATTGAGAAATAAGGTTTTCCATTTGTTAAAGTTGGATCATGTTGTAAATGAGATGAAAGTGATTTAAACCAAAAATTTAATCCCTCCAATCCTTTAATTCCTTGATCCATTCGATATAATACTAAAAATATTGATTTATTTGATAAAAAGTAATGATTGCTATTATAATAATCTTGTTGTCCTGCAAAATCCCAAATTGAAACATCAATATTTGATTTATTTTGATTTTGAAGAATTTGATCTTGAATTTCAATTCCATGAGTTGCAGCATTTAAAATAACTCTTTTCAATCTTTCAATCCATTTATCTCTTGTTTCTTGATCTTTGAAATTTATTTCAATCCTCTTTTGAGATTTATCAATTAATGGAATTAATTCCAATCCTGTTTCTTTTGTTTCTTGAACATTCCATTGTCTATTCTCAAGAATAATTTCTTTATAGACCCTATTTAATTTATTTGGTCTATACCTTCTAAAATATTTCCCTTCTAATTCAATTAGATATTCATTTATTCTCAAATTTCTTGTTTCTACAAAATCTTGAATTGGAAATAAACAATCCAATAAAACAGTCTTCCCAACATTTTCAAATCCAACAACCATTAATTTCGTTCGATAAAGTGGATTTGAATTTGGAGATTTACATAAATCTAAAATATATCGAACAATTGATTTTGTTCCTTGATTTCTAATTTCAATTGGTATTATTTCTAATCCTTCTGTTGATTCCAATTTAATATCATCAATTCTATTGAATTATTTTGTTAGGATTTTATTATTAGGTTTACTCAAATAAAAATACTCAATATTTTGGATATTGATCAATTGAAAATTTTCATATTTCCAAATCAAAGTTTTCAATATTTCGAGGGTAATTGAAGGTGTCAAACCACAATCTGTTAACCTAAAAGGTTTAAAATTATTAGTGTTTTGTGGAAAGAAAAAAAAAAAACAGAAAGAAAAAAAAAAAAAAAAAAATTCACTTTAATTCTTTGATGTTCTTATTCTTTTTCAAATGTTCATTTAAAACAAGAAAATCTTGTTTGTTGATTACTTCACGTTCAATATATACCAAACTTTGAAATGATTCTAAATATTCTCGATATCTTTGTTCTATTTTATTTTTTTATTTATTGTTTTCTAATTGATTGTGTTAAAAGTGTATTGATTACTTGTATCAAATTCTTTAATCAGTTTCACTATTTCTGAATGATTATTTGCCTTTGCGATATCAATTGCTATTTTTCCGTAATTGTCTTTCTTCTTTATTGAAATTCTTTTATCATTTAATAATAACTTCACAATTTCAACATATCCTTCTCGACAAGCAATATAAAAAGGTGTAACTCCATCCCACTTTGCTTTATTGACATCAACTCTTTTATCATTTAATAATAATCTCACCACTTCAATATTTCCATACCGACAAGCGGCATATAAAGGTGTTTTTGAATATTCAGGATCTTGCCAATTTGTATTAATTTGTGGATCTTGGAGTAATTCTTGAACTCTTTCAACACATCCATCAGAACAATTTGCCCAAAGCACTTCTTCCATTCCCGAAAATCTTTCTTCTGGTTTGTCCTTGAAGCTTTCACAACTTGATTACTAAAGCTTTGTCCTTCAAGATCTCCAATTATCAATAATTGATTGAAAAGTTCTAAGCTATCCTTGAAGATTTCGAAGCTAAAGACATTGCGATCAATGTTGATTCTTTCTTGAAAGATCTATCTTTCTGAGATTTTGTTCGTCTGATTCACTAAACCTTGATATTCATCCTATTGCAACTATAAGACTCAAACAAATCGATCAATCAATCCAATGTTAAATGTTAAATATTACTCAATTGTTGATTGAAATAAGTTATTAACAATTGAGGGCTAATAGGGTTCATTAATTAATTTGAAGGAGATTCCCTCCTTTTTCGGGAATCAAGGTCGCTTTCCCTTTTGAAATTTTTTTCTTCAATTAATTTGTCCCTTATTTCCCAATTATTTTCTCAATTATTAATTATTGGAAAAACATTCAACAAAATAGAAACTTTTTTTACTCAACATCTCTAATTAATGAAAACAAAAAAAAAAAAAAAAAAAAAATTGATTCTTTAATAATTATTATTGTTGAATTTTGTATAAATAAATAAGAAAATTTCAAAAAAAAAAAAATTTCAAAAAAAAAAAAAAAAATTAAAAAAAAAAAAAAATTTCAAAAAAAAAAAAAAAAAATTCGCTATTTTGTCATTCTTTTATAATTTCTTATTACAACAAGCCTTTAATACCCTCCCCCAATAGTTAATTCTACAATATTACAATACATTATTGTTTTTGTTGTGTTAATAGTTTATATTTTTCTATTCCTTTGTTGTTGTAATAAACTTTGCAAATTCCAATTCACAAATGACTACTCATGACCATATCCCTCGTCGACCTGTTGTAATAGAACCAAAAAATACTCAAAAGCTTGGAGAAGTATTCCCTTTGTCTATTCTACTTGTTGAGGATAAAGAATGTAAGAAATACTTTCTTTTTTCATTTTATAAAAATACAATATTCAAAATTATAATTGAAATAAAATAAAATAAACCAACTCAGCTTGTCAATTAGATACGAAATATAAGCTAGAGAATGTATTCTTTCTTTTCTTTATATTCTTTTCTTTATTCTTTAGCTTTCTTCTTTTTGAATTTTATTTATAATTGACTTTGTAAATATATAATGGAGAAATTGATAAACAATTAAATGTAAAAAATTTTTAAAGCTTGGATATGATTGTGAAATTTGCAATAATGGAAATGAGGCGATAGAATTACTGTCTCAAGGAAGAGTTTTTGATATTGTATTAATGGATTTAGATATGCCTGGAAAGGATGGTTTTGATACAAGTGAATGGATAAGAGAACGATTACAGGAATCAAGACCTTTTATTATTGCGTTAACGGCATCAGAAGATCCTGATGAATCTATGAGATGTTTAAAAATTGGAATTGGTAATTGATTGATTTTTTATTATTATTAAAAGATGTTTCTTCTAATAATAATTTTGACCTAATATCTTTTTTCTTTTTTTTTTTTCACTTTCAAAAGATCATTATATTACGAAACCTTTAGTTACACATAATATTGGAAATGTTCTCACCGCGATTTATAAACAAAAGTCTCAATAAAAATTTCTTGTAACATATCTCTATTCTTCTTTTTAATTTTTTTTTTTTTCTCTTTTTTATTTTTTTTTTTTTCAGAATTCCGATTTACATTTTATATTTTATCTTTTATCTTTGATATCTTTTTGTTTTGTCTATCATATTTATACTGTAAGTAATATTTTTTGTATTTAAACTTGCATGAACTCCACAATACTTTTCAGTTGCAAGTTTGATTGCAAGTTCAACTAAATCTTGATTAAGGTTTTCTCCTAATCAATATAATAATATTTTTTGTTAGTTTTATTTTTATTAATTTTATTATTAATTTTTATTTGTTTTTTTTTAAAAAAAAGAGTTCTTACCAACAACTTTCCAACTCATATGAATAGTTTCAAATCCTTTTACACCTTCATTTTCTTTTGCTTCTTCTCTTTGACCTTCAACATGAACACTTACATGATCAAATATTTGTCTTTGTTTATGCATTATAGAGACAGCATCAACCTAAATATAAAGATGAAAAACAAAACAAAACTACAAACAAGGAAGGAAGAATAAGAATTCATACAGAAGCACAACCACCCAATGCCATCAATAATAACTTCATTGGACTAACTCCTGGACCTTCTCCTGCCTTTTAATTCGAAAAAGTTTAAACAATGAAAAAAAAAATGATAAATTGATTGATATTTCAAAGTATTAAAAAAAAAATAACTTACAGACATTGTAACCATTTTCCCATCTTGATCCACACCAGAGAAATTACTTGATTCCAACCATTTCACATTCACAGCTTGAACAGGTCGTTCTGAATCAAACTTAGGTTCACCTTTTCCATGAAAGAATCGTTGAAGCCCCAATAGTGATCTTGAAGTTGTTGGTGTAGTTCTTAATAATAAAAGACGTTGAAGCATCTTGTTTTTATGCAAAAATCAGCTTGAAGTTAATTCCTTTTGATTAGGTTCCTTCTAAAGTTTGACTTGATTCCTTTGAAAGACCAATCTTCTCTATTGTTTTATTGAATTGATTAGTCGATATTACAACAATTTTTTTTTTGTAGATGTTCTTCTTAATCGATATATTGACATCTTCAAAATAATTGAATCTCGAAACAATCCGAATACGAATGAATGAAATGAATCTCCAGAGATAACAAATTCACTATGTATTGTGAACTAAAGTTCACTTGGAAATAGAGAATAGAATAGTTGCAGAAATCCTTCTCCAATTAAGCAACTAATAATCTCTCGAATATATTACAGGATTGATATCTTTTAAACATCCAAAGTCATTAACCTCGCTGTTTCATGTATACTTTTTCACTCCATTTAAGCATAATGATTTAGAAAGCACAGTTGGGCTCAGAGAAGCAATAGAAATTAATCTGCAAATATCCTTCACCATTCCTTGTAAATCATCTATAGCTTTCACAATTGTCACAACAATTATATTCGTCCTCGCTAGAAGATCTTATAGTTGAAGAGGCATTGAGTGCCAGTTCCTAGCATTCCGTGGTCCATTCTAATTTTAATTGAAAATTCTATCGCAAGTGAATCTGTGCCGCATAACCAACGATTAACTTCATATTCCAAGTGAGTTTCTTTTTAAATTTTTGAAATTTCAATCAAATAACTATCTACATTCATATTAGTATCAAAGAACTTCAGACAAAGTCAATTTTAGTTTGGAATTTGGGAAGACAAATCTTGATATCAAGCTTTTGAAGTTTTGAAGTTGTGAACCAAGTAACTTTTTTATATTTTATTCTTTATACTCAATATATTTCAATCAACTGTTTTAATTCATTAACTTTTCATAATAGAGATTCCCTTGTTGTATAATAAATTTTATGCACACATTTATTGGAAAGTGATTTCAAGTTTATTGGACTGATCATTGGGATTGTAGATCTTTTAAACTTTGATCAACGTTGCTTGGATTGATTGACCGATGGATAAATTACCTGAAGAGTTACTTGCTCATATATTTTCATTCTTTTCAACTTGTCAATTAAGTCTCTCAAATGGAAAAACAACTCATTCATTGATTCATTTGCAACTTGTTTGTAAAGCTTTTCTGAGACCTGCAAAGATTGCTTTATTGAGAATCAAAGTAAATTCATTGATTATATTTTTTTTTAAAAAAAAATTAAATTGATATAACTTTATCAAATGAACTAATGGATTTTTGTAATCATATATAGACACTTAAAAACTTGAATCCTGAAAATAATTGGATCCATTTTGTTAGAAAATGTCCAAGGATTGTGAAAGTAACTGCAGAAAAGATTAAAATGAAAGATTTTCTTGAAAATTTTACAGTATTTCATAAGCTTTCATCTTTATCACTTCGACTCTGTGAGTATGAATCAAGAACTTTAAGTACTTTATTTGAAAGATATAGTTGGTGCTTAAGTGAGTTGAAATTTAATGGATTTGTAAATGTATCACCCACTTTTATTTTTATTTTTATTTTTATTTTTATTTTTATTTCTATTTCTATTTCTTAAGTTTCTTCATCAATGAATCTCTCTTTCCCTCAAATAGTTTTCTCCTACAATACTTCTTCATCAAGTTTGCCTCAAGGCTGCTCTCTGTCCAAAATTAAGTCGTTTAAGAATTTGGAATGTTCAAGCTACCGGATTTATCTGGGATGATTACTTAATTAAAAATATACCCTCTCTTACAGAATTAATCTTAAAGAATGTTACTGGATTTGATTCATTGATTATCCACTCAGACACACTTAAATCTATTTCACTTTATTCACTTCCAAATACAATTCGAATTGATATTAATTGTCCAAAAGTAATTTTTTTTTTTTTTTTTTTTTTTGAAAATTGAAATTGAAAATTGAAATTGAATTAATAATAACTAGCTTGAAAATCTTGAGTTTTCTTTCGTTGGTAATTGGAATCAAATTGAAGATATTAAAATTGAATCAAATGAACTTGATAAATTATATGTATTTTTTCTTTTTCTTTTTCTTTTCTTTTTTTTTTAAAAAAACAATGCGATATATTAGGTTTATTCAAGCCACTCCTTACCAAATTTCAATGGAATAGACCTTCCCTTTGAGTTGGAATTAAAGCTTGATATTCACATATCTGGTTAAAATTTGTTTTGTTTTGTGTTATTTTTTTATCTCTTTTCTAACACAACAACAACAACCATTCAATAATAATATATTAATAAATAAATTGTAGGAGGTGCTCAAGAACTAATCGAACAATTATTAAACCTTCCAAATGTTAAAGGAGCGTCAGTAATTTGTGATTGTGAATCAGTCTCCATTGATTCACAATCTTTAGAGTATTTAACTTTCATGGGTAGTGTCAAATCCTTTTATCTGAATGCACCATCTCTTAACCAGTTTGAATATGAACACGATTCTCCAAATCCCATTTCAAAATTTTTTGTTGAGGCAATTTATCTTGACACTTTCACTTTTCTTGTGAACAATGAAAAACCTGCCACTAAATTTATTGTTAGTTTTCTTTTTC
>Ga0209960_1001839_pt1 | contig 24504 bp, 24 predicted proteins | sample ThiBiot_500_plan_2_FD_183947 | JGI IMG/M metagenome (GOLD analysis project Ga0209960, IMG submission 183947) | Wastewater bioreactor microbial communities from Cape Town, South Africa - Thiocy_expt_500_plan (SPAdes) | ecosystem: Engineered > Bioreactor > Thiocyanate-remediating >...
TGGAAAGTTGAATAGAAGAAAGAAAGAGAAAGATTTTTACTTGATTAATTAAGTCAATTAATGATTGTTTTTCGTTTCCACCATCTACGCTCGAAAGGGTTAAAATTTTGTGAGATGGATGATGAAGAACACACAATGAACAAATTGTAAATTCACAATCTTCACAAAATAGTTCCATTTCTTTTTGTTGATGAATTTGACAATAAAGTTGTGGATTTGATTTTGTTATGGATATTATTTGACCTTCATTTTTCATTTCTTTAATTAATATTAATCGATGATTTCTTGTTATTTTCACTGTTTTATGAGATCTTGAACATATTTCACAAAAGTAATCTTGACAATCTAAACAATAAGAAGTTGCTTCATTCTCTCCATCAGAACAAATTAGCTTTTGCTTTTCCTTTTGTTGAGAAAATGAATTTGCCAAAGCGTTATGAATTTGAAGAGTATTAAGAAGATAAGAATCAGTTGATAAATTTGCTAATTGCTCTCGAGATTCTGATTCAAAAGGTGTTCTACAAATTGGACAACTTAAGCTCACATTTGAGTGATTTCTCTCAATAAAAGTTTCTAAACATTCTAAACAAAATGAATGAAGACATCCTAATGTTTTTGGTTCTCTAAAGATATCTTTACATAATGCACATTCTAGATCGATTGAGGACATTTTGAACATTCAGAGATTATCTTCAAAAAGGATTGATTGATTCAAGAATTTTTTGGCTCGGTCTGATGTCTTTGTTCACCAAAATTTAAATAAAATAAATAGAGTTTGGGAAGAGTAATCTCGAACTTACATCAGATATTTTAACATCTAAGCTTTATAATTAATCCTTTTCAAAGTGACTTAGAAAAAAAAAGAAAAGAAAAGAAAAAGAAAAAGAAAAAAAATTGAAATGTCCAAAATTTATTCAAAATTTCAAATCCAAAAAGTAATACAAAAAATATTTAATTAGAGATACGAACATTATGACATTTTTTTTTTTGTAATTAATAAGATGTAATTATTCAAAATAAAAAACTTTGTTTTCCTATTGTTCATCAAGTGGTTATCAAAAAATTTGGGTTCTGTCTCCAAACAAAAAAGTTAAAAAAAAAACTCTTGCTCAAACAAATTTTGGGTCCAAAAATTCTTTCTTCTTCTAAATTACTTCAAAGATTTATAGGAACCACAAAGATCCAGCTGATTTTCTCTCCATCAGGTTCCAAATATGCCCTGATAAGAAATTTTGAGCGTAAGAGCAATCAATCTCACGAGTCGTAATGTTCATTTTGGCAAATTTTTTGGGTCACAAAATAAGCAACCAGAAAGAACTAACTAACTAATCATGCTTACAATAAATCTATGGATCAAACCAGAATTTCGAGAGAAGCAATGGATCAGATTAAAATTGCATAATGATTTCTCTCCAGATAATAAAGTGGAAGGACTACCATAAAACTATTACTTGAATAGCTAAAGTTGGATGCTTTTAATTCTTCAATATTAGTTTCTTGAAAATCTTAGTTCTTTGCTCTTGCATAGAGATTAGTTTCATCAGATGTGATTTCCTAAATTTTTGATTGTGATTGTTAGAAAAAAAAAATAATGAGATAGGGAGGGAATTTGGATTGAGAGATGAAGTTGTTAAATTTTGTGATTAATAACATGAATGATTGTATTGAGCTTATCCGTTTCAATTAATTTTTATTTATTTATTTATTTATTTATTTATTTATTTATTTATTTATTTATTTATTTATTTATTTATTTATTTGATTTTGAACTTTAAGTTTTAATTTCGAAAATCCCAAAATCTTTTCTAGTTTCTTTCAAACCAAAACCATAAAATGATTGATTGAGTATGTCGGAATTTTTCTAAACCTGTCCGGAATTCCACGAAATTGGTCACGTGAATTCTGAGAAATTTCCCGAAAAAAAAGAAAAAAAAAAAAAAAAAAAAAAAAAAAAAAAAAAAGCTTTCAAAATTTCAAAATTTTTTTAAAAGAAGTTGTGTTCTGAACAATTGTAAGTTTTGGTTGGGTTTTCATCTTTGGATAAAGAAAATCCTGAAGCTTGGTTATTATTAAATGTAAATTTATGGATTTTTCTAATTCCTTGAAAAGTGGCGAAGGTTTCCTCAACTTCCTCAACCTCAGCTAGCTGAGCGTGGTGATTTTTGATAGTTTCTATTATATTTACAATTTGGAAGGAGAAGGTGATGGGTTTTTGAGTTATTCTTTGTATCCTATTTAATTGATACTTTGCATGTGCACTAACCCCATCACAGACACTATGTCCATGATGAGAAGCAAAGAAGTGATAATTAATAGGAATTTTCAAATGGTTTTGTAAACAATTAAAAAATGAAATATTTGATGTGATTTTGAAGTGTTTGGGTCCACCATCAGAAAAAATGTGAACCCTTTCAACTCCTTCAAAAAAATTTTGCTCAACCATCATCTTCCACACTCCCACAACAAAACCAATATTATTTTTGACTTTCGAGTCAGAAGCAATAAAATGGTGATATCCCCTTTCAAGCCCATCATTCTCGAATTCATTATACTTATAAATGCAAACAATCAAATTTTGATAGAATGTTGACTGCGCTTTCATCTTTGATTGAGTTGAAAATCAATCAATCAAAAAAAAAAAAAAAAAAAAAAAATGAAATAAAAATCAGAATTCAAAATTGAATTTAAAAAAAAAAAAAATACCTGTGTGAAATCATGGACTATTAAAATGTCATGCTTTAGTTCTCCTGTTCCAATTTTATTTTTCAAACCTTTGTAATACTTGGATTGTTCTTGCCATGTTTCCCTATGTTCTTCTCCTTGAGTTTTTGTCTTTTGTTCAGCAATGGTTAATTCTCTTTCAGTTATTTCACAAACATTATGGTAATCAGAGCAAATGGTGCAGATAGTTGAATCTTTACTTTTTCGGATATTTTCCTTTTTTAACAATGTATATAAAAAGTAAGTTTTTGAAAATGGTTCTACACCAGAATTTTGGGCATCGGATTGGTATTTGAGAAAAAGATCATGATCAGGAATGAGTTGAATGCGATAGTCTCTGCCACTCTGTATTGGTATTTCATGGTCAATAAAATTTTTGGCATGATCCAATTGCTGTTGTGTTGTCTTGTTTTTGATGGAATTAGGTTTTGATTTCAAGCTGTACAAAAATTCATCTGTTTCATTAAAAGACCTTTGAATGGTTCTGAAAGAAAGGCCTGTTTCTTTGGCAATTACTTCCTCTTGCACCCCTTTAAAAATTGAGGCAATTAGTGGTCTTCTTAAAGGACTTGTTTGTGGTAAGGTTTTGATTAAATTAAGAATATTATGAAAAATAATATCATTATATTTTGTTTCGACAACTATTTCTTTTTCAATTCTTTGAGGCTCCTCATGATCTTTTTTATTTGGAAAAATCAGAACATTCGCTAATTGAAATGGTTTGTCTTGTTGTTGTGCTTGAGTGTTGGTTGGAGTTGGTGCCTAAAGATTAATAATAATAATAATAATAATAATAAAAATAAAAATAATAATAATAAGTTTCGTAAATTTCTTTTTGAAAAAAAAAAATTGACAAGGCCCAAAAAGGTCCAAGTAAATATAGTGTTTTCAATATCAAATTTCATTTTACTTTCATCTGAAAACTTTATATTTGAGTCGAATGTAGTCGTAAACGAATTAACTTTAAAAGAAAAAAACATACCAAAAATCTTTTGTCATAGACTCTCCATTTACATTTGTTGCAGTACATTTTTCTTGCATCACTTTTGCTTAAGGACTTTAATGGTCCAATATAATTCCTGGGGAGTGGTTTTAGCTTCTTTTGAGATGTTTTTTGTGAACAAAGTTGACAGCTTCTTGAGACCATGGTTTTAAAAAGAAAATTTATTGTTTTTTGTAAAAGTGAAGAAAAGAGTTGTTTTGTAGAGTTTTTTCTTTGCCGCCATGTTGGAAATTCCCGGAAACCAGACAGCCTTAGAAAAATTCCGACATATAAAATAAACTAAACTATTTGAATCTTTAATTACACAAAATTGATTGATAATTGTTGTTGAAAGCTTGAAGAACTTCTTTTTTTCAAAAAATCTCTAAAAAAAAATTACAATTAAACCAATTTTTTTAAAAAATTCTGATATTTTAAACACTTCAGAATGAAATGGAAGGAGTTAGATCTGTATTGATGTTGATTTTATTGATGGATACTTCTTATTTTACAATTTTTAGAATCATTATTGAATTGAACTTTCGGTTTGCAAAATCAGATCTTTTGCTATTTGATTTTCTGAAGAAATAATTTTTATAACCCAAACCCTCGGTTGACCAGAAAAAGTTTGAAGGGAAACAATAACAACCAAAGTATTAAAACCTTCATAGGTTCTGTAAGTCAAAAGGGATAGTATTAAGAAAGGAAAATAGAAGATAAAAAGGTGAAGAAATTGAAGAAGTTGAAGAAATCAAAGTTAGCTTTGGACGAAATAATTTATGTGTTGTATTTGAAAGAGTCAGTGCTGTTGTATTGGGATAGATCTATTGAAGGAAAGTGAGTGAGATTCATAAAAACCTGAAGTAAAGCAAAGTAACTTTCACTCTTTGATTCTTTGTTTGTTCTAACATTAAAATATTTCTTTTTCAAAAAAAACCATAGAAGGTGTCAGGAGAAATAAAGTTTAATATAAAATATTAAGAGTTTGATTATAAAAAGAAATGAGTGAAGAAGATATCAGTTATTCAACACCAAGTCCAAGTGATGATGGAAAATCAAAGGTATAATAATTAATTAATTAGTTTTTTTTTTTTCTATTTTATTTCATGCCAATCTTTTTTTTTTATATTAGAATGACAATAAATTTTTGGGACATAAAGAAAGAAGAAGATCTAGTGCTTTGAAAGTGTTTCTTGGAGATTATTTGAGTTTAGCTACAAATCAAACAGTAAGTAAGATGTTAAGTAAAAATAATGATACAGTTATATCGTTTTCAGATGTTGTTGTCAAGATTAATAAGAGGAATAAGATGCAAGATAGAGTATTATTAATCACAGGTATTTTTATTATCCCTTTTTTTCTTTTCTTCTAATTGATTCAATTGAACGAATTAATTTTAATTTTTTTTTAAAAAAATATCTTTCTTCGTTCTAAGAAAATGCTTTATACAATATTGATCCTGGAAATTTTAAAGTTAAAAGAAGGATTCCATTAAAGGTACTTTGATTCACATTTATTTGACAATTATTTTTTAGAAAAAAAGTTGGAAGAAAAACAAAACAACAACAACAAATAGGATCTCGGTTCAATTAGCTTAAGTAAACTCCCAGATAATTTTTTTACTCTTCATGTTCCAACTGAATATGATTATCTTTTTGTGAGTAACAAGAAAACAGAGATTGTAACGAAGTTAGTTCAAAATTTTGAAAGTCTTTGTGAAAAACCTCTTGCTGTGAATTTTTGCAATAAGTTCTTTTTTCTTTAATTCTTTTCTTTTTCTTTTTTTTTTTTAAATTGTTTGGTCAGAATAACTAAAGCTAATTTTTTTTAAAAAAAATCCAAATAGTTATGAATATAGAATTGATCAAGAAACTTTAAGAGAAATTCAATTTACTACAGTGGAAGGTAAATTATTCTTTCTTTTGCATAAAAATTGAATCATTTCCAATTATTAAAATTATTAAAATTAGGTGGTGTTAATACTCAAATTTATACAAGAAAAAAGTTTATTAAAAAATGAGCTGGACTATATTTTTAATAAATCATTCATACTACTTTTTTTTTTTTTTTCAAATATGAAATAAAAGAATTAAAATGAAGGAAGTTAAATAAATAAATAAATATAGTTAATTGAAAAAGCATTTAATTTCTCCTCTTTGAAAGAACAAAAGTAAATCCAAGAATACAAACTAATGAAATTGAAAATAACACTTGAAATGTTGTGGTTTCCCAAAACTTTGGTTCTCCTTTTTCTTGTTCATTGTAACGATTTTTGAGTTCTTTTTCAATTTTTGAAATACTCTCTCGAATTTGTCTTTTTGAGTTTGCAAGGATATCAGGAGAAAAAGTTCCATCATTCCTTCTTTCAATTTTTTCCAAGACATTAAAAGTTTCTTTAAAATAATGGAGTTGTTTTTCTTTGTTTCCTTTTTTTCCCCAAGCATTTCCAATTTCTTTTAGAGATGAAGCAAAGATTTCATCCTCAAAATCAGTCTTTGGATCTTGATCATAATAAACATCAAGTACTTGAGTTAAGATTTGAATTCCTTGATCTATTTCTGAACAAGATATTAAGGCTTTTCCTAATCTACTTAAAGCTCGAACAAATATATCTTGATTTGGGATATTGAGGGAAATCACCTTTTCAAAATTTTGGACAGCTTCTTTCGATTTTCCAAGTTCAAGGTTAATATTTCCTAAGTAAAGGTATAAGAGGGCATATAACTCTAAATCTTCTATTGAGAAGGTTTGAAGTTGAGCTGGAGGTCGATCTTCATTTACATCATCATAGTCACTATCTTCATCACTATTTACATCAACTAATTCAAATGATTCATTTGAAACTTTGTCTTGATCTTGTTCTTGTTCTTGATCTAATCCTTCAATTTTAGCTTCAAAGAAATAAATTGCTTTTTCATAACACTCTTTGGCCATTTCTTTATTTTTGAGTTCTTCATAAATGAATCCAAGATCTTTATAAGTCTGAGCAAGTCTGGTATCTAAATTTCCAAAAGTAATTTCTTGAATTGAAATGATTCTCTCATTTAAAACTTTAGCTTCTTCAAAAGCACGAAGTTCTTCTAATAGCTCTGAAAAGTTTTGAAGAAGAACAATTAGCTCTGGGGATTTTTCTCCATGGCATTTTTCTTGAATTGTTAAACTTTTTTCAAACAATTTCTTTGCTCCAACTAAATCTCCAGATTCAGAACAAGTTAAAGCAAGATTCCCAACCATGACTGAAACTCCAACATTCTCTTCTCCAAACAATTGTTCTTGAGTTTGAATTGCCTCTTCAAATGCCTCTTTTGCTTGTTTATATTTCTTTAATCCTTTCCAAGAAAGTCCAAGGTTATTTAAAGCAATAGCAAGTTGAACTCGATTCTCATGTAAATCATTCTTTCTCAAGATCTCCAAAGCTTGTTGATGATAAACCCTTCCATTCTCAAAATCATTCTCCTCATTATATATTGATCCTAAATTTGTTAAATATACAGCAGCTTCTGGGTGATCAGTCCCAAGGTTCTTTAACTCAGCAATTAGCTCTTTCTTTAACTCTTCATTCTCTTCTAAAGGAACAAGACTTCTTCGTTGTCCACTTGCAATGACTTGGCTATTACTTCGACTCCGAGACATCCCCCCTCGCTTGTTTGTTTGTTTGTTCCTTTTGGTTTGTTTATTTATTTAGCTTTTTTTTTTTTTTTTTGTTTTTTTTTTTTTTTTTTTTTTTTTTTTTTTTTTTTTTTTTTTTTTTTTTTTTTTTTTTTGTTTTTTTTTTTTTTTTTTTCTTTTTCCAAAACTCAAATTAATTATTATCGGTATTAAATTATGTTCAGAAATATGATAGAAGATGTTAAAACTGAAGAGAATGAGATATCTAACGAAGATAGAACGGTATTTGTTGTTGGTGGTGGTTATTTGATCAAAAAGAAAAAAATCATTAATAAGAAGAAAGAAAAAAAAAAAAGGAGGCCGCCATGATGATTCAGAAAAAAACAAAACAAAAAACTTGTCAAAAATGAATCGATCCATCGAAGACTGACTTTGTTATCAAAGAGTTTGCAATCTTGAAAAAGTTTTGATTTACTTATTTTATTTATTTATTTATTTTAGTTCAAATCAATACATTATTTTTCTCTTGAGTATTTAGAACAATGAAGGTTATCTTGATTATTTGCTCTTTAATTTGAATGATTTCTGTTTGGATATCTCTTGCGGCTTTCCCGCTGGAATTCTTCATTATTTTGTTTTTTGTTTCCTTCCTTCAAGGAAGACATTATTTCTTTATGCATTTCTTTTTTTTTTTTTCCCTTACACCTTAAATTTCTAACAATGCTCTCAACTTTTCTTTTCGCTAGTATGAATGTCCAAGGATTTCAGGTTAACTCATGAACAATTTGAGTTTCCCTTTTAAGTTCTTGACAGAATATTGGCTATAGAAGTTTCATTTTTTTTAAAAAAAAAGAGAGAGAGAAAGAAAGAAAAGAAAGAGAAATACATTGAAATTTAATTCGCTTTTCACGATGTAGAATCAATTCTTCCAGATTTTGTGGTTCTGGAATATGGACCTGAGAGTTCGTTTTCTTTTTGCTCTCTTTTTTCTCTTTATATATATATTTGTTTCTACTTTATTTAATATTTATGTATGCATGAACTTTTAATTTTTTTTTTTTTAAAAAAAAAACCAGTTTTGCGATCACAGCAAGCTGGCGCCATCAAGTCGTTGCGTCAATTGATTGACATTTTGAGGAAGGGTAATGTCTGTGAGGGTGTTTACTCTGTTTATGAGGGTTGCGATATTTTGATTTATTTGGTTGTGACCCAACGACTCGACGGAATAGAACAAAACATTAATGAGGTTTTTTTTTTCTTTTTTTTCTGCAATTAATTTTTTTTCTATTCATAGGTCATACTGGATACAAAAGAATCAAAAACAGGATGGCAGAGTTCAGTTTTGACAGTATTGCATTTCTCCCTCATAATGGGCTTTACTCACCCCCAACATCAACCTCCACAGACGGTTCAGAACTTTTATTTCAAAATGCTAATCATTATTGGTTCTTCCAAAGCCTTTTGATATTCATTTTCTTCCCAATGGCGAAGAGTTTTTCCTCTTTGCTCCCTTCTTGAGAGAGTTGATAGAACGCTAAAATTGGGTTGAGCTCGATGTGAGTATAATTCTCAAATTCGTAAAAGTTCTGAATTCTTTTTTGATTTTCAGACTAATTTTTTTTCTTTTGAAATCAATGTTTTTACTTTGAACTTCTGTAATGGCTGCTGTAGTGCTGTAGATGAAATTTATTTTTTTGAAATCAGAAATTTGAAAGAAACATCAAACTTAATAAAATATAATTACTTATTGATTGTTTATTCAAGTTTAAGGAATTTAGCATAAAAAAATTCACTTCCAAAATTTTTATTTTTTTTGTTTTGTTACTTCCTATTTCCGATCGAAAAATGTCCACCAACTGATAAATAATAAATTCACAAAAGAATTTTTTCCAGAAAAGAAAATCGACTTGATTTTGAAAAGAATAAAAGAACAAGTGAAAGAAATCAAAGAGTAAGAGGGAAAATATTTTCTTTATTTTACTTCAAATCAAATCAAATTAACTAAATAACAAACTAAATAACAAACGAAAAAGAAAAACTAAAAAACAAAACTAAAAACAAAAATTACAAAATACAAAATGATTGTTAGGCTTATTGAACGTATTGACGAATTTCAGTCTCTTCAAAAGGATTTTTGAGAGGAGAGATCTCGAAGTTCATAAAATCTAGAAAGGAGAGATCATTTTGAGGAATGAATTGGGCTTGGTTCCAACCTAAGTTAGATTCATTTTCCTTAGGGTTCTTCCAGCTACTAACTCCTGCTTGTTGGTTGACAAAACAGACCTTCCCATCAGGTGTAACCATTTCTTCCCAACCATTTGGTAAAGAAGTCTTTTCAGCTTTGATAGATGGATAATAAGAGTTTTGATCAACTTGTGAAGAGTAAGGTGGAGGGGGTTCATTATGTTGAAGGAAGTTCTCAAATGTTGGGAGATCACCTTGGATGGTAAATGATTCTTGAGAAGTTTTGATGGGTTGTTGTTGGGCGTCGACTGAAGGAGAGCGAGTTTTGTGTTTTCTTTTTTGGGAGGGTTGAGGGGGTTGTTGAGGTTGTTGTTGAGGATAAGGAAAAGTTGAAGAGTAACAGGAAGGATGGTTTTTAGGTTGAATAGGGGTATACTTATTATCAACAGTGGGAGCAAAGTTAGAGTATGAACCAACTTGATGAGCAGCTGGACAAGAACATGAGAGTTGCATTTGAGTAAGTTGTTGTTGAAGGAGACAGACTTGTTGAGTAAGAATATCCTTTTGGCGTTTGGTATGTTGGACATAGTTAATAGCTTTGGTTAAAATGGCTGCTTTTGTGAGTTTTTGACCTTCACAAGTGGGAATAGAATTTTTGAGTTCCTCTAAGCTATCATTAAATAATTTTCTTCTATTTTGTTCAGAGTCAATATGGAATTGTCTTTTAGAGGCTTCTTCTAGTGAGACCTCAGAGCTTTCAGAGAGACTTTTAGAAGGGTATGGTGAGGATTGAGGAGAAGACATTCCATTCATATTACTTTGTTTCCTACTAGCAGCTATTTTTTTGGGCTTGACTTCCATAGTTGGGAGAGGAGTTGAATTACTATGATTATTGATACTAATATTAATGTTATTACTATTATTACTACTATTATTATTTTGTTGGTCATCAAACATTGGGAGGTCCTCCAAGTCCGAAATATACTCAAGAGAGTCTAAAGGTCCAGAGAATAACTCTGTAAGTTGCTTACTTTGAGAACTAACCCATCTTGAAGTATTTTGAACTGAATTATGTGAAATTCCATGGCTGTCTAAATTTTCAATGGCTAATTCACTTTTTGTTTTAACTTTCTCTTTTTCTCTCTCTCTCTCTCCTCCTCCTTTACTACTACGTTTCTTTAGTTTCTTTACTTCACTTTCCATTTCTTGAATTTATATTGTTATATTGAGGTGTTATTGAGGTTTTTGTTGAGGTGGTGGTGCACACTAAAAGTTGAGGTTGTTTGGTGCTTGAAGTTGCTTGGGAATTAAAAAGGACAGACTGGGGAAAGTGGAATGAGGTTTGGAAGAAGACTTTTGAGTAATTGTTCTATAAATAATTTTTTTGTTTGAATTTCAGAGAAAGAAAAAAAAAAGTTTGAAAAAAAAAAAAAAAAAAGTTTTAAAAAAAAAAAAAAAAAATTCGGTGGAATTCTAGAAATAAATAATAAATAATTTCTCGATTATTGAGAAAAAAAAATGAAAAAATGGAAGAAAAAAAAAACCAACCCTTGTTTTTATACCCGAATAATTATTTTTATTTTGTTTGTTTATTTGTTTGATCGATTTTTTTTTTCTGTGAATTTCCTTTTCAAATAATTTTGGTTTTTGAAAAGGAAATCCCTTTCCATTTAAAGATCGGCGAGTTGGACCAAAAATAATCAAAAAAATGTGAAGAAAAAACAAAAAGAAAAAAAAAAAGGAGGAACAAAAAATTGATTGTATGATAGGGGTTTGGGTTATAAAAAAGAAAAATGGCGAAAAAATGATGTTTCTTTTACATAAGATTTTTTGATTTTTGATTGATTTTTGGAGTTGTTCTTTTGGCAATTTTTGTGAGATTTATCTTCAATTGTTTGTTAATTGTTCATTTTCAATAGATAAAGATTTATGAACTGTAATCCTATTTTTTAATTTTTTTGGATTCTGTATTTCTTATTTTTTATTTGCTTGACTGAAAAATCCGTGAACCAATGATATTTTGTGCTCCAAAACTAAAAAGGAAGATAAAGAAAAAAAACATGAACAAACAAGTTGAAACATCCAGCCTCAAAACTTCACGTTTCTCTTTCTTTCTACTCTCAAATGATTTCCTCTTTGCTTTAAAATTTTGTACCTTATTCTTCTTAGATTTGTTTCATATTGTTTCTTTCATTGATTTTTTTTTTTTTTTTTTTTTTACTTTCCTTTTGTTGTCATTTTGAGGGGGTTCTATTGGTTAAATTGAATCTTCTCCCCAAGATAAAAAACTTTGGAGTGATATAAAATGAATTCAATGATTTTGAACAACTTGAATGATTTTTTGATTTTTATTTTCCTTGGATCTTAGGCTCTTTTCGACCTCAACTTCACATCACAAACAAACAAACAAACATTGAAACAAACTTCACATCACAGAACAGAAGATTCGAAATTTTGAATTAGGCTAAAAAACAAAGAGAAATAATTCCTTTTGACTTTTGACAAAAAAAAAATTGAAGAAAAGATATTTGATATATCAAGCAATTAGCTCAATTATTTTACTTGTGTAATACAATGATTCAAAGTCAACTCAAAGATGAATGAAAACTGCGGGAAAGTCAACATCATTCAAGAAGAATTGGAATCAAAAGTCAAAAGCATCAAAAAGAAAAAAATCAATTACAAGACCAATTCTTTTCATTTTTGAATTCCATAACTCGTCACCAGTGAATTCTTGCTGAAACTCAATGCTACAAACTAGAAAGCAAAACAAAACAAAATTAAAAAGAATTTTTTAAAGGAAAAGTTTAAGTGTTGAAGTCAAAAATAAAAAAAGGTCTTTCAAAATGAGCTTTTACAAAATAATAATTACTTATTAATTCATTGTTTCAATGTGCAATTTGTTGTTTTAAAAATTTGGAAAAAGAAAAATTAAACTTATAATTCATTGAAATTTCTCAAATAGTTGTAATAATTAATTTCAATTCAAAATTGTTTTTCAAATTGTATTGAGACTTATAGTAACCTATCACTAAAAGCTTTGAATTGAAAGAATAGTTGAACAAACTCCCAAACTAATTCAAATAATAGATAATAGACTAGTCACTCGGAGTGTAGGATGGCCCTTCCAGTTCGTATTAAGAAAGAGTTACTCTCTCTTCAATTCTTTTGGTTCTTATGCCATATGTATGTTTTAACAAATGTGATTTTATATGTGTTTGGATATATTGGATTGTTTTCTCAAGAAGCTGCGTTTAGTCGTGCTTTAAGTGGAGCTATTCTTTCATTTGTTATTATTGCACTCAAAACTCATTCTGTAAAATATCTCTTTTTTTACTTTCTAATCTTTTTATTCTTTTCTTTTCTTTTCTATTCTATTCTATTCTTTAAATTTCTCTTTCAATCAACTTTAGAATTTTAAATTGTCAAAAGAGTACTTATTTCAAGTTAGTTTAGATGAAAATATACAATACATTTTAATGGGCATTGCATTCAAATTTGCTATTCCTTCAATTCGTTTGATTTTTGTTTCTTGATTCTTTTTCTTGATTACTTTCAATAATTATTAACATTTTAATAAAAAATTAGTTTGTTTGATTCCTTTTTTTGTCTTTTCTGCTACACATGGAGTGAAATATTTAAATACTGTCTTACTTCCAATCTTAGTTACAAATCAAGAACAGTAAGTTTCACATTTTTTTTTTTTTTTTTCTGTTAATTGATGGTTTGTAAAATTAAGAAAATGAATTGTTCATTTGATTTTTTTTTTAAAAAAATAAAATAAAATAGACGTCGACTTCTTGGTCAATACTCTGAAAAAATGATAGCATCTCAACCTGACGCTCTTAGAGTTGTTGCAAATATTGAAATTGCTCTAATTTTTATCTTTCTTTTTAGAATTTTTACGTAGATTTTCTATTTTTTGTTTTTATTAATAGAAAAAAAAAAAATTTTTTTTTTTTTCAAAAAACAGTGGAGGTTCCATTATTCCCTTTTTAATGCATTTCCAAATCATTCAATTAAGATTTTCTTTTGGACCACATCCTCAATATAAAGGAGTTGTTTATAGATATTCAAAAGAAAGTAAAATTTTGTTTTAAATTACATTATTTTATGATTTTCATTTACACTATTTTAAACCCATCTCAATCATAATCATAAAATTTAATAGCAATGGGAGAACTTGAAAGAAGAGTTGATTCAGTTCTTTTACATCCTCGATCACCTGCATTTATTCAAAAGATTTATAATTCTTTGAAAAATTACCTTAGACGTCCTTCTATTCAACAACAACAACGCCAACATGCACAATAAAAAGATAATAGAATTACCATTTTGAACTTTCTTTTTTTTTTTTTTTTTTTTTTTTAAAAAAATCATTTCTTTTGTAACTTTTTATTTTATTTTATTTTATTTTATTTTATTTTATTTTGAAATAGATAAATACAAAAATGTTTTCTTCTTTTTATTGTTTTTTCTTTCTTCCTAATGTTTCCTCTTTTCTGAAACCTTTTGTCCTAAGTTCGGAAATGAAAAGATCAACAGCTCCATCCTTAACTTGATTCTTTGGTGGTGGAGGAATCTATTATTAATCAATTCAAAAGTATGATTAGAAATTAAAGTCAAAAAATGATAATATCAAAAGATTGAAAAAAAGAGATTGAAAAAAAAAAAATACATTCGTAGGTTTAGCTTTCGTGATTAATTTTTGTGCATAAAGGTCATTTTCTTTGAGTGCTTTCTATTTTTTGAAAATAATAAAATAAAATGCATAAGATATTAATAAAATAAAATAAAAATAAAATAAAATAAAGCAAAAATAAAAATTAAATAAAAATAAAGCCAAAATTTGAACCTGAAAGTCATCAGCAAAACGAGAAAAAACTGTAAAGAATTCACTTGGTTCAGTTCTTTGTGAATCTTCTCCAAAAAATTTAACAGCATCAGAATATAATTGTTGCATTTTTTTAAAATCAGCATCAAGTTTTTCCATTTTTTGAGATGCTTGTTTACAAAAATTCTACATATTATATTTTTAATTTTAGAAATATTTTAGTTTTTTAATCATATTTTTGGTTTTGAAAAATAAAAATAAAAACTCACAGATAAATTTTGATGATTAGGTTGATTATTTAATTCTTGATTGGCTACATTCATTCCAGCTCTAAGTTCTTGCATATCAGCATTTAATCCTTGCATTGATACTGCCATTGCAGGTTTTAAAACTTCTAAATCTTGAGGAAATTTAATTATATCTGGAAATTTTTCTGAACATGTTTTAGCAATATAATGTAATAAAGTAATTTGTCTGTCATTAGCTTTTGTATCTCGTAACTTTTGATTATGAATTATTTATTACATTAAAAATGATTCTAAAAAAAAGTTTACTTTATCTAATGCATTTAATTTAAATCCAAAAGCTCCTCCACGTTTTGCACTATTAAGATAATTTCCAAATGCTATTGATAAAATTTTCCATTTTGTTAATTTCAATAAAATTCTTTTTTTTTTTGTTAAAAAAAAAAAATAATTACCAAGAATAACTTCAAATAATTGTTTGAGACGTTTACTTGAAAGTAAAGCATTTGAAGCAGCAATAAGAGAATTAATTTGTGGTCCAATTGTTTTTAAAGTTTCATCAAAATTATGAATAAAACCCATTACACGAAGCTTCATCTCACATCTTTCAATACCAGCAAGTAAAAACATAAATTGATCACCTTCCTATTAATTTTAAAGATATAATTGGAATTGAAAAATTCTAGTTTATCTTTTGAAGGAGAAGACAGAAAAAAAAAAAAAAAAAAAGTACAGCCATTTTGCTCACTTGGTCAGCATTTTGTTTTAATAATCCAATTTCTTCAGCATTTGGAACAGAAAGATGTAAAATTTCGACTTGTTCTCCAGTCATTTTTGAGGTATTTAACTCATTGATGACTTTTTTTTTTTTTTTGAAATTAAGCAAAATTATTAAAGGATTTTTTTTTTTTTAAAAAAAAGAATGAGAATAAAAGATTACCTTTTGCTAAAACATCAGGTTGTAATCCCAATTTTCTTTTAGCAAAAACAACATTTCGAGAACGATTTGGCTCAATTAATTGTAGTTCTTCTTTTTTCTTTTTTACTGAATCTGATTTTTCTTCTGAAAGAATAAGTGGGGATTCTTTAGTTTCTCTCTTGAACCTTAATTATTATTATTATTATTATTAGTTTGTTTTTATTTGCTTTCATAAAAAAGAATAATAAAAAAACTTACTTGTCTTCAAAATCATGATAATCAAAGCTTTTATGGAAATTCTCATCATCAATTTCTTTAAAGATAGTTACTTCTGTTTTTGTTAAAGGTACCCAATTGAATACTGGTAATGGAACATTTGGAATAATCTTTCTTTTTTGAGGAACTTGAGGAATTTGAGATGGGGGTGGTGGTCCTCCTGCCCCTCCTGGTGGTGGAGGTGGTGGTGGCCCTCCTGCTCCTCCTGGTGGTGGGGGTGGTGGTGGAGGTCCTCCTCCTCCTGGTGGAGGTGGCGGTGGTGGAGGTGGTGGTCCTCCTCCTCCTTCATTTCCTGGTGGTGGGGGTGGTGGAGGTCCTCCCATTCCTGGAGGAGGAGGAGGAGGAGGTGGTGGTGGTGGTCCTCCTCCACTAGTATCACTGTCTCCATGTGGAGGTGGGGGAGGTGGAATTCCAATATTCTATAAAACATAAAAAGAAAAAAAAGAGAAAGTTAAAGAAGTTGAATTTTTTGTTTGAAAATTATGGAATTGAAAAAAAGAAAAAGAAAAAAGAAAAAAAAATTACTACTGAATCTAAATTTAAAGTTAATCTCTTATTATCATCTTTAGATTGTAAAAGTTCTTTCTCAAGTTCTACTATTTTATCAAGATATTGTTTCATTTTGGCAGCTGTTTCAGGATCCACTTCAGGTTCATTTCGTGGAATTCTTTCTCCAGTTAAAAGTTCATCAACATCAATACAATTTTCTTGATATGCAACTACAACTGTATTTATTTTTTCAATATCTTCTTTCTTCAATTTCTCAAGTATATTTTCTATTCCTAATAAAGTAAGTTCATATTGAAGATAAACTTGAAAGTTTGAATCTTTAGGAGAGTGAACAATGACATCAATAAAAGTTAAAATAGTTGCTCTCAAATCTATACTCACATTTTCATCTTCTAATTTCTTCACAAGGGTTTCAAATCGACGAGATTCATTATGAAGGATTTTATATTCTTCTAAAGATTCCAAAATTTTTTTATGTCCTTCTTCTCCTCCAACAACAGAAATAGCAGATAATAATTCAAGGGAGGTGATAATTGTCTTTTCATGAGGAATTGATAAAGCTCCAACAATAATCCTAACTCCATCTTCGAATGCAAGAAGATGACGGAATCCATAAGCATTATTTGAGAGTGCTTTAATACATTGAACTGAAGAGTAAATATCTTTTGAAAAGGTTGAAGCTCCCATTTTAATCAAAGATTGAAGGTATTGAAAAATCAATAAATGTCCATTATTTGGTTCATCAACAAACTCCTTTAACCAAGAGAGAGGTGAAGTCCTTAATGAAATTTCCAATTCCGATAAATAAGTTTCTGAAGCAATCATATCTTTTGGTATTTTTTTACCTGCTGCTCTCTTTTTAATTAATTTTGGATCAGAATGAACTTTAATTCCTGTTGTATAAAAACTGGGAGGGTGTTTTGAATGAGATTTTCCAGACTCCAATACAACTTTCCATTTCTTTTCATCTGGTAAATTTTTCATTTTCTCTACTTCAGCAGCTGGAAGATTGAGCTCTTCTAAAGTTTCAGTGAATTTACTTTCAAGCTCTTCTTTCCCAGGCATTGGTACATCTTGGTCCTTTACCTCTTGACGAGAATCAGAACTTTGACTGTTACCCATTTCTTTTTTTTTTTAAAAAAAATTATATTTTAATTTGTCATTTTTTTTTAAAAAAAAAATTTAATAATATTAGAATACTTACTTCAATATCGATTGAGCTCTTTATTGAATTATGTTTGATATCTCTTTTGTTTCCTTATCCTTCTCTTTATTTTATTTTACTGAGCCCTGTTTGTTTATTTAATTTTTTTTTTTTTGCCCACTTTTTCCAAAAAAAAAAAATTAAAAAAAAAAAAAAAAACAAAAAAAAATAAATAAAAAAAATTGAAATAAAAAACAAAACCGAAAAATAATGAATAAAAATGAAAAGTTTTACCTGTAAAAAATTGAATGGAAAGGACTAATATTTCTGTTAAAGTTAAAGAGGTATAATGTCTATTGACTGACTGACTGAATTTCAGTTGAAAGACAAGAGAGGGGCAAGGTATTATTAAATAAAATTAAAATTAAAAAATTAAAAATAAACTTTTTTTTTTCCGCCATTTTTCTATCAAGGGAATTCTTGGAATTTTGAAAAGTGGGCAAAAATGGAAAATCCCCTTTTGGAACTCAGAAAAAAAAAAGAAAGGTTTCACCTTCGATCACCGAAATGAAATTCAGTTTGCTTTGGATTCACAAACTTTGTCTTATTGATTAAATAATTCTCTCTTCAAAAAACTTTATTTCACAAAAAATAACAATAATATTACAAAAAATTTGGATAATTTTTTCAATCAAGAGCAACAATTTCTTGTTTGGGAGTTAAACAAGCAAGACACTGAAGACAAGGAAGAAAATTAACTAAAGTACAAATATGACAAGTCCATTCTTCAATCAAAGGGTCAACTATTTATTAATTAGGAATTATTAGCTATTATTTGAATCCAAGAAAATAAATAAAGAAAAATAATTTACCTTTGGGTTTTGGTGGAAAATAATAATCAATAGGAAATGTTGTGTTTTGAATCTCAGTTCGATCATTTCTTGATCGTCCATCTCTTTGTCTTTCTCTTTCTCGATCTCTTTCTCTATCCCTTTCTCTTTGAATTTGAATTTCTCTCTCAATTTGTAATTGAATTTCAATATCTTCCAATTCCTTTTCTCTATTCCTATTTCTTTCTCTCTCAATTTCTCTCTCAATTTGTTTTTGAATTTCAATTTCCTCTCCTTCAATAGCCCAATCTGGAATTCCTTCCTCTCCTTCAATTCTTCCTTTTGGAGTCGATGTAATTGTTTGAATTTCATTTTGCCAATTATGATTGTTGTGATTATGGAATATATTTTGATTTTGATTTGGTTCTTGATAATTATTCTCAAATTTCTCTCTTTCTTTCATTTCTTCTAATGCTACAATTTGTAAAACCTCACACCAAATATTATCTTCATATCTCTTTGTTGCTGCTAAAGCGGCCATTTCTCGAGGAGAAAGTGATTTATGATTTCCATTTCCACCTTTTTTTAAAACAAAATAATTATTAATTTTTCTTTTTTGAAATTGAAAAAATAAAATAAAAATAAAAATAAAAATGGAAATGAAAAAAAAACCTAAAATATAGGACCCATTTGTTGGGTTTCCAAGTTTTTGAATTCGAACATCATTCTATTAAAAAGAATTGAATGTCAATTTTGTTTGTTTTTAAATAAAATATAAAAAAGAAAATTCAAAAAACAAAAAACAAAAGTACAATAGGTGAATTGGATGGATAATTCCTTCCTCCAAGTTTTCTTCCTTCTCCAGAAAATGGAGTTACACCATTGAAATTGACTGGATTTGTAGCTAACAATAATTCACATTCATTAGTTAGTTCATCCAAGATTTTATAAAATTTTTCATCATGTGGACCTTGAACTAATCAATGATTTTTTTTTTTTTCAAATTTTTTGACATCCTCAAACGATTTTTTTTTTTTTTTTAAAAAAGTCATTACCAATATGAGTAAGTTCATGAAGCATAGTTCCTAATAAACTTTCCCAAGGTAAAAAAGTATTTTGATCTTCTTGAGGACGAAGACGAATTTGAATTTTTTGTCCACGATTAATATTCACTCCCTAATTACAATTTTTTTTTTAAAAAAAAAAGAAAAATAAAATAAAACCAAATTGAAAGGAAAGAAAAACCAATAAGTTAGGATTTGGGGGAAAAAATTCTTCAAGACTTCCAACTGTCCATTTCCTCTTTTCCATAATGGGTCTTACTTGTTCAGCAATTTTAGTTAAGAGATTCTTTGCTGTTGCATCGTTTACTTTCTGTAATGTTGTGATTTTTTGAACAGAATAGACGGTGGCTCTTGGATTCATAAAAGGAATTTGAAATAGCCTTGTTGTAAATTAAGAGTTGTTCATTTTTTTCTTTAAAAAAAATTGAAAGAGAAATTGAAATACAAGTTCAAGAATTGTCCAATTAAAACCAGAATGAGAGTCAAAGGTTTATCCGAATCCACAAGAGAGCAATTGATGAAATTGGACCACAGCTACAATTAATTTTCAAACAAAAAAAAAAAAAAAATGAAGAATTAAAAAGAAATATGGTTGTTTGATAAATTGGGAATCGAATAAGAATTTGATATTTGGTATTGAATTGTAAAAACAAGAAGAAAAAATTCAAAGCAAACCTGGTTTGAGAAAGAAGAAGAACGAGAGCAAAGCAAAATTTTTTTTTTCTTTTTTTTTTGTTTTTTCTTGTTTGTTCCATAAAATTGAAAAGGTAATAAATAGGAAGGAAAATATAAGAATCATGTTTTGTTTTTGATTTTGAAAAACAAGAAACAAACAAGAAACAAACAAGAAAAACCAAAAAAACATGAAGAAGAAAACTTCAAAGAGGTCTCTTTTATTATTGCACTTTACTTATTGATAATAAGAATATCAAGAAGAAAATGAATGAAATGAAGGAATACAATGAAAGCAGATATTTCTATCTCATTTCCAATTCCATTTGAATTTTAATTATTGTTCTTTTTTTTTGTGTTGTTACTTTTTTTTTTTTTGAATTTTTTGTGTTATTTTTGAATTTTTTGTTTTATTTTTGGTTTGTTTAAACATTTTTTACAGTTGAACATAACATAAAGTAGAAAAGTTGTTATTTTTTTTTTTTTTGTTAAACTAAAATTTTTATAAAATAAACATAAACATATAGAGAAGAGGAAAAGCCTAAAGCTTCCAGTGTTTGAATTCTTTTTCTCTTTTTCTCTTTTCAAATTTTTGTTCATTTTCCTCATTTTTGTTTTTTTCTTTTTTAATTAACTCAATAGTCTCAAGATCCCCCTGGGTTTTCAGGAACAAAATGTCAACAATTTTTTGAAAAATATAAGGACAAAGGTTTTTTCATTGAATAGTTGATAATCATTCCCAATTAATTGCTGAAAATAACAAAACAAAAAATATTTTCAATTGAAGATGAGGATATGATTAGTCCAGAAGGAATGGAAAGATTTTGCAATGACTTGGAAGTTGCTCCAGATAATGTGAGATCTATTAAAAATAAATAGACAAAGAATAAAAAATAAAAATTAAATAATAAATAGATTGTAATGCTCATCGTAGCTTGGAAATTAGGTGCAAAAGCTATGGGATACTTTTCAAAAGAGGAATGGATGACTGGAATGAAAAAAATGGGGTTTAAAATTAATTATTGACAATCTAGATTTTTCTTTTGTTTAACCTTCATAAAATAGTTGTGATTCTCTTGATAAATTAAAACCCCATTTAAAGAAATTACTTTGGGAACTCGAAGATCCTGAATCATTTAAAGAAATTTACAGTTATGGATTTGATTTTGCAAAAGATAAAGGACAAAAAAGCTTAGATCTCAATGTTTTTTTTTTTTTCTTTTCTTTTTCTTTTTTTCAAATTTAATCTAATTAAAATATTTCATCAAAGACTGCACTTGCAATGCTTCAATTATTAATGTCAAACAGATCTGAACATACAGCTCAAATACTCCAATTTCTTCAAGTTATTTTTAATTTTTTTTTAGATTTTATTCTTAAGGACTTTTTTTTCTTTCTCAATTCAAAATAATTTTTAATGGTATTTAATTTTATTTTTAAAGGAAAAAGCCCCAGTAAAAGTAATAAACAGAGATCAATGGATGAATATTAAAGAATTTTGTGACGTAATTAAACCTGATTTATCGAATTATGATGAAATGAGTGCTTGTAAAATTTTAATTTTTTTTTTTTTTTGATTTTATTCATCTAAAATTGATAATTTCATATTATTTTTCAATTTAATTAGGGCCAGTAATTCTTGATGAATATGTAGAGTGGAGGAAACAAAATAAATAAATAAAGGAGAAAGAAAAAATAATAATAGAAAGAACAAAAAAGAAAAAGAAAATCAAATTCAAGTTTTTTTTTTCTTCTTTTCTTCGATTTATTAATTTCATTTCTTGTCTTTCTATTCTATTTATCTATGTTCTTGAAAAAAAGCTAGCAGCCTTTTTTGGTGCAGTGATCTTGAGTTCAACTTGTTTTCTTTTATTTACATAAAGATGAACTAATGATCCAGCAGTAATTTCGTCAGATTCATGAGCTTTTGCAAGTTGATTAACAACTCGTTTTTCAACTATTATTTTGAATTTTTTTTTTAATTTATTTTATTTTTATTTTTTATTGAATAAAAAAAAAATCTACCTTCATGTTGAATCGATCTAGCACCATAACGAGTATTATATCCTTCAGATAATAATGTAACTACTTCATCACCCCAGGTTAAAATAATATTATGACGAGCTTTAGCCTTTTCCGCCCATTTATTCAATTCAAAATCTACAATTTGGTTCAACTCCGTTTTGTTAAATGGAAGAAAGAGAATAATATCATTAATTCTTCCTAAAAATTCATCTCTTCTGAAATGTGATCTAAGGATTGGTTGCATTCTTTTTTCAATAAAACGACGAGAAATTGAACTTTCATCTTCTTCTCCATTCTCAGAAAATTTGTCCTTTTCACCTAATCCTCCTTTTAAACTTGCTTCTTTTCTTAAATTTTGTCCTTCTTGAGCAACTTCCTCTTGTCCTAAATTTGAGGTCATAATAAAAATAGCATCTTTACATTCAACAGTTTGTCCCTTTCCATCAGTTAATCTTCCTTCATCAAATAATTGAAGCATAATTGTTAAAACATCAGGATGTGCCTTTTCAACTTCATCTAATAAAACAACAGCATTTGGGCCTATTGATTTTGAATTATTATTATTATTATTTTGAAAAAAAAAAAAAAAAAAAAAATACATTTTCTTAATTTTTCAGTTAATTGTCCACCTTCTTCAAAACCAACATAACCTGGTGGAGATCCAATAAATTTTGCAACTTCATGTTTTGATTGAAATTCTGACATATCAATTCTAATAAAACCATTTCGATTATCTTTATGAAGATAACTTGCAACTTGTTTAGCCAATTCTGTTTTTCCAATTCCTGATGATCCAATAAACAAAAATACAAGTGGATGTTGTTCATCATTCCATCCATTTTCTCTTCTTCTAATTGCTCCAGAAACAGATTTTATTGCACCTTCTTGTCCAATAATTCTTTTTTTGAGTTGATCTTCAAGTGGAACTTTATAGAAATAAATAATAAAGAGGGGTCGTTATAAAAAGTTGACTTGATTTGATTTGATATATTTTTTTTAAAAAAAATAAAAAAATAAATAAAAATTACATTTTCTTCGAAGTTCCTTTGCTTTTTCTTGCATAATTTTGTTTGCCTCTATTGAAAAAATTAAGAAATCGATTTTCATTTCTTAATTTTCATCCAAAAAAAAAAAAAAAAAAACCTTCAATGTAAGGAACAAATGCTCGCTTTTGAGCCTCTGTTGCGTAATCTAATGGTGTATGTCCTCTTCCATCCTTCTGATTAATGTTTGCTCCATTTCTTAATAATACTCGAACAGTTTCCTAATATTCAAGAAAATAAAAAATAAAAAATAAAGAAAAGTAAAGAAAATAAATAAAAAAATCAAGAAAAAAAACAAACATCATCTTCTGAAAGTATAGCATAATGAAGAGGAGTGAATCCTTTAGCAATTACTTCAGGTCTAATAATAAAACAAATGAAAAAAGAAAAAAAAAAAAAATCAATCGTTCAAATTAATCTTACCTAATTAATGAACTAAATTCTTCATGCCTTCTCCAGATAGCAGATTTTCCTTCAGATCTTGTTGGAGAATAATTATCTTCAACGTTTACCTTTTTTTTAAAAAAAAAATTAGAAAAAAGAAAAAACATAATGAATTGAAAAATAAAAAGGAATAATACATCTGCACCCATTTGAATTAAATAAGAAAGGATAACATGGTCTCCATTAATTGCAGCAATATGAATTGGACACCAACCAAGGGGATGGCGCATATTAACATCAACATCTTTCTTTAGGAGTCTATTTATTAATGTATTATTTTTAATATTGAATCGGATTTTTTTTTTTTTTCTTTTTCTGAATTTTAAATAAGGATTTTTGATTCATGATTTTTAATTTTTAATTTTTAATTTTCGAACCTTTTTAGAGCTTCAATATTTCTAGTTTGAACTTGAAGGCAAACATCTTCACCTATTGTTTTACTTTAATTGAAATTTTTTTTTAAAAAAGTATATTAATAAAAATACCAGTCACCATTGTTGAAGCATGAACAGTTCTATTATTAGTGAAATAAAATGCAGAAAGTGTTGCAATTAATGGTACAGTTAAATATCCATAGCTCCATGTGTTATTGTTCTTCTTGTTCTCATTTTTTGAACCTGTTGTTGTTGAAGCTCTTGAAAATAATAAATTATTCTCAAAAGATACTCTATGGTTAGAAGAACTTGGTGTTGTTGTTGAAGCTGAAGATATTGAATAGAATTGAGGTTTAAATAAAGGTCTTGAAGGGAAGTTTGATGTCCTGAAGGGAAATCGTGATAGTGAATGAATTGAACGAAACCAATGGTTTGGCATCTTTTATATTGTTCAAACAAAATGTTATTTTTTTTAAAAAACTTATTGATTTTCTTTTTTTTAAAAAAATTGAAAAGTAAAGTTAGAAATCTTACCTTTTATTTCACAATTGAAATTGAAAAAAGTTTTCAATTAAAAAAGTATTAAAGTAAGTTCGACAGGACCGCTTGCAAAGTTTTTTTTTTTTTT
>Ga0209960_1001840_pt1 | contig 24480 bp, 30 predicted proteins | sample ThiBiot_500_plan_2_FD_183947 | JGI IMG/M metagenome (GOLD analysis project Ga0209960, IMG submission 183947) | Wastewater bioreactor microbial communities from Cape Town, South Africa - Thiocy_expt_500_plan (SPAdes) | ecosystem: Engineered > Bioreactor > Thiocyanate-remediating >...
AAAAAAAACGAAGAAGTATTTTGAATTGATAAATCAAAACTAAAGAAAAACAAACTGAGGTTTTAGATGGAAGTTGAGAGTATTTCAACAGCGAATGCGAGCAATTTACCTGTACCTGTGAGAGTTATTCTACCGACTTCATGTGAGATGACGATATTATAAAAAAAAAGAATTTCTCTGTTTATTTTCGTTTTCGAAGATCAATTTGCGATAAATTCCGAAGATCTTCATCGTCTAGCTGAAATGCGACGAATGTTCTACGAAAAAGAAAGCGAACGTAAACTAATCAAATCCAATTTCGACGAATCGATATCAGCAAATAAACCACCGATTCGACGTCGAGACATGGAATGGTTGTCGATTGTTTTGCCGTTTGTTAAAAAATATAATCCGCATTGTGGAATTTGTGCATCGAGTAAAAACTACGGCCGTCGGTTGGATACGGCGAATAGTTACTTGTTGCGTTCGTATTTCTATTGTCAAGGACAAGATTGTCCGTTTAATTGTAGTGTAACAATAAAAGAAACGGGTCAGGGTTTGTTGTGTTCACGGTTTTCGAATGGAAATCTTGTCGATCATCGAAATGCGAAACGTGTCGGTCGACCGAACCGTTCGTTGAATAAATCCAATCAACGACTGAAATGTCCGGCGAACTCGGTGATTCAACAATGGAATCAAACATTAACCGAAGATTTAAATCTGTTCGATCGAGAAGATTCAAATCAATCGACGAAATCATTTCTTCAATCATGTTCAAATCTTCTTCAATTAATGGAAAATCTACGACAAGACATTGAACCCTCTGGTCCCATTCAAGGTGCTATTCAACAAATCTCGCTCAATCCATTTTATGTTACAATTCATACAGAAAAATCCGTTCGATATTATCACTCGATTTTAACTAACAATCATCGTCCGAGAGTAGCTTACGCCATTGTCGAGCCTATTGAAGTATTTCATAAGTTTTGAATCATTGAAATATGTTTTTCTGTTTATTATTCTTGGGTTTAGTTTGAAGAAAAGAAACTTGTGTATTGTGAATTCATGTTAAGCAATATTGGTGATACATCAATGATTCCAATAACTGTGGTTTGCACAGACAAATTCGATGATTTTCAACAAGAAAATTATGTTCTCAAGTCATGGCTCGAACGTTTTCGTTTTGATTATGAATATTTGTACAAATCTCAATCGAAAACTTATTCATTTTCTCAACCGTCGATTATTCTCATCGATGATCATCGTGAAACTCCATTGAACAATTCATTACTTCAGTTTTTCAATCACGAAACATTCAAAGAAGTTTGCATTCACTCTCCTCCTCCTCCTCCTTCGAAAAAAAACAAACAAACATATCGTATTTTTCTAGTACATCATTCGAACTTATTCCTACGAACAGAACAATTGCCAATATATTCTTCATGTTAGTTCATCGTTAATTCTCGTTGAATTTCGAACACTTGTAAATAAATATGTTTCCACTGAACTTCGACAATTAGCTCTATGGTCAAGTTTATTGCTCATCTATACATCAACATGGCCTGATATTCGACAAAATTGGTCGTTAATCTGCGAAATCTTTCTTAATTGGGGTACGAATTATGTTTCGTTAAGTTCGTACGAACAATTATGTGCGAAAGTAGCTGAAATCGAAAATGAATCCGATCTCAAGCATTTAGTTGATTTAATTTATAATAATCATTCGAATACGAATGAAAGTTATGAACCATCAATCGATGATGATGATGATGATGTCGATGACGAGTTAACTGAAGATATTATCGATCTTTCCGATTTTCAAAATGATCATTTCTATACAAAAAATGTAAAATTTTATTTGAATAAAAAGAAAATAGTTGAATCTCGTTTGCAGATGATTACAAACGAAAACAATCGTTACGTATCACCGTATGAAACTGATCTACGCGAGATTTTTAATGAGAAAAATCAATCAAAAACAATGTTAATCTCGTCATGGGAAACTCTATCGAATTCTGATCGAACGATATTGAAAAAGATAAAAGGCAATTGGAAATGGTTGCATCTATTGCTCAAAGATTATATATCAACAATTCCACTCTGGTCAAATTGCGTGTCCAATCAATTTAAACATAAAGATCTAGCAAAATTCTTAGCCAATAAAACTCAACGTCTCAATCAAATCAAACATATTCATACGAACGAGAGATTCGATTTGGTTATTCAAAATTCTGCTAAAGATCTACAAATACAAGTGACCAATGCCGATATGAAATAATTGAATATTTTATTTACGAGATTATTCGTCTGGTTGTCAATAAAAAAACGAACAGAGTGAAAAAAAGAGCAAGTCTAAATAATTATAAAACCCATAAACCAGAAAATAATAGGAAAAAAAAGACGTTTTTTTCTTCTTTGTTTATTCACGTGTCGGTACAGCTGCGTATTTCGCTTTGACATAACGAAACAAAGCAAACGTGGCTAGGATAGCAAAAAGTGTAAAAACTAATTCGATGATTAACTTTGTTACATCTTCAGCCAATGCATATTTATCCGATTGAGATTGAGCAGCATTTGCTCCTGTTGTCGGAATAATATCGACTGATTCATCTCGATTTACAAGAACAACAGGTGCTTGAGTTGTTGTTAGAACTCGACTCGGTGCTGTATTAACAATACGTATAATACCGAAAACTAATGTCAATACGAATACAAAAATTAAAACAACACCTGAAACCAATAAAATTGCAGTATTATCAAACCTAAAAAACAACAATCAAATCGATAGATTTTAACTGATTTTTTGTTTGTTTGTTAAAGAATTAATCTTCGATCTTACCAAGTCGCATAAGTTGCTAAAAAGATCGATAATAAAATCAATCCGCCGATAACAACCATTGTGATTGCATAGGGATTTGTTGGACGTCGAATAATTTCGACTGTTCCATGAATAACATAACGAAATAATGTACTCGAAAGAAGAAAACCATAGAAAACAGTTAGTAAAATTCGTATGCCACGAATTTGCTGTTTTTTATTAATAGCCATTCTAGATCTCAAACGAAAAAAAAAACTACGCAAAATCAATGCATATTCATTAACTCAATGAATTGTTAAGTCAACATTTATACGGCAACTTTTCGTTCTGTACTATTCGCACTTAGACTCGCCCAATTTGGCTTCTATGTCCTCTTTTTTCTTGCTTTCTTTTTCTACGTTGTTCGCCATCGCGACCGAATAGATGTGCGCGTGTGCTCGTGATGTGTCGATCGATAGGTTACTACTTGATGAGTAAAATACGAACAGAACAAGAACAGTTATTGGTGCTTACCAAACGAGAAGAAAGAAAAAGAGAACGAGAGAGAGAGAGAGACATATGCATGAGAGAATATACAGATCTATTCGATCGAGAATGTTTAGTTTTGCTTTATTAAATATCCATTTATCACTGGTATTCGTAACAAAATTTGTGAAAAGAAAAAGAAAATTATGTGTAAAAATTTGTCACATTGACCATTCGATCGATCTGAAAAAGAAATGAAAATAAAATCTTCGTGTACACTTTGTTGATTGAATGATTTACTTTTGATAATCCTCGATTAACAAGAAGTTCGAGAATGTGTAGATCGTCTTTAATTTCTTGTAAATCCCGTCGAGAGATTCGCCATTGATCTGTCGAAAAATCCGCATTTAATGATGTTTCAATGACCTGAGAGAACAAAAAAATGATATTCGATCTTTTATTTAACATAAATTAACTTCTTTAATTAATGGTTGATCGATGAATTCATTGACTTCGAATTCTGTTATTCGATGTGTTTGAAAATCGTCAAGTATTTGTTCGAGTTGTTTGATTACCAATTGAAAACGATCGAGAATCTTTTTACGAATATTTAATAAATCTTCTTGTTCATATGAATAATTAGCTCGAGTATATTGACTAAATAAATGTAAACGATATCGATTAACAACGAGAAGATATTTTTGAAGAGTTTTAATGATTTTCTAAATAGAGACAAAGCAAAAAATAACAAATTTCAAAATGTCATTTCATCATCTACGGATGACTGATGATCGTCGGTTTGAACTTCTTTATGATTAACTTCTTGCGTATTTGCCTAGAATAAAAGTTTCTATCATTCTTTTTTGTTTCGTTTCTTTGATGTTAACTCACCATAATTAAGGATATCTACTCGAGTGTCTATATGCTGTTACTCTCACTGTCACACATACAGAATGATGAACATACAAATGCATAAGAAATTTTAACAAAAGAAAAACATTGAAGAACAACAAACGTGATTATACTCGCTACCTGATTCGACTAATATGTTTGCATATTTATGCTTATCAAAATATGATTTAGCTCGCAGGTAGACAAGGACATACGAGAAGTACGAATTTCGTTCTATTTTGTCTGATATGCAAACAAGATGAAACCCCTGTTATCGATGAGTTAACATGTCTTCTCTCATTTTCTATGTCAAGCAAATTTTTTTTGCTCTTTATTCTAATCAATGGAAAAAAAACTCAGACACATATCGATCTACTTCAATTCGTTTCGTCCAATGATTGAGATTTAAATACGAGTAGTGATTGACGTTTAGTGATGTTATCAACATCTGTCGTTATTTTCTGATGTGACAATGAACGTCTCGTAGATCGATTGGTAGTTGTTGATTTCTTCGATATCTTTCGATGATCAATAAGATTTTGATCGACATTGGCTTTTATTTGTTTGATAAGTTGATCGAAATTATAATTAGACTCTGATGTTGACTGTTGAATTAATAAATAATTTGTTAGAAGTGATGATATTCGTTTGATAAAAATTCCTTCTTGATTAGTCGAAAGATCAGGCGTCGACTAATCGAAAACAAAACGATGATAAACAAACAAATCAACGTTTCTTATCGAATGAACTTACAACATGTGCTATTGCGTTCGTTATTTCAGGTGTTGATCCAGTCGGTAGAAGAGAATTAACTTGTTGTTGATGTTGGTTAATCGTTGGTTTGATTGGAAACATAATCACAGGCATATCATGAGCATGTTTGACACAACAAATTGTTAATTTATCAAGAATAGAATTGATTGAAGTTTGAGCAAGAGTTTCATCGAATTTCTTTGAATTTGTTGAATGATAATCATGTTGATACGGTGACGGTGTTAGTAAATGTAACAATGTATTAATTTGAATAAATCTTGATGCGAGAAATAAATGTTCCTGTTCGAATTTACTCATCGTATGAAATTCATTGATTTGTCGAACAAATTCATTATCATAGAATTTCGATGATGGATTATGTTGATGTCCAGCTAGAACAAGATCATAGATGCCTTTACTGTATAATTCATATTGATTGACTGGTGTTAGTATAGATGCAATTCGAAGTTGATCAATGATCGATTTGATATAGATTAATTTTCTAACTGCTCGACGAAATCGTCGAAGAATGGCGTCATGTCGACGTTTATTTTCATTGGATTTACTCGATGTCGATGCGGTTAAAATGGCCGTTGAGATGTTCTTGAAATGTAATGCACCAAATGATTCTGAATTCATAGAAATATGATATGGACCAAGATAGATATGTGATGTATCATCACGATCATCAATAACTTTCATTGGCGAATAAACACTTGAAAGACGATTCATTAAACGTTCGAAATTATTCATTTTAAATAATTCTTTTGAAAAAAACACAAAAACATTTTTTTTTTATCTTTTGTGAAAAGATTCGCTTGGTCAAAGAAATTTCTTTTACCTAATTCAATAATTTCTTTCACATCCGGAAAGAGATTGGTCAATCTTTCGAGTTTACATATATCAGCCTGTGTATGATGAAATGCAAAACGATGCGGTACAAGTCGATAGGATTCTTTATCCATTTAACTACTTTCAACAAATACTGCTCGTCTTTGGACTGACAAGAAAATATTTGTGATTGCAGTTTTATTGACAATAACAACGGCGAAAACACGCACATGGCAATAAAGAAGCATAAAAAACGAATTAGGGTGATGATGTTTTCTACCTGTACATACCGAATGATATGACTAGATTTATTTTCTTTCTTTTTTTTGGTTAAACCAAGCATTTATGAAGTAACAGAGCTACAATCTACACTCTGTTGTGTATAGAAGAAAACCTCACGTGTTTAATAGAATTTGTTGATTCTTGTTTACTCACTATAGTTACTGCGTTATTGTAACGCAATCGCGAAAAGGACAGAAAAGTTCGTTACTAACATTCATATATTTACTTGTGGACACCGAAATAAAATATTTTTCAATGTGATTCTTTTTGTATAGAAGTGCTACGCTTCAAATGCAATCAAAGAATCTTTCGCCGGTTCGTTTTTTTTCGATTTCACTTCTTGTATTATATGAAAATTCCTTTTCAGTTTGTCATGACTATGCTTATGATAAGATACTAAAATGTTCTTTGTCCTTGTTCGATAAAAAGAAACAGAATATCATCATTTTTTTGTTCTAATGTGAAAGATTTACGTGCATTTAGTTCGGGTCTTTTTTTCTACTATAGACTTAAATATGCTGTCCACACAAGCGAAATTACTCGTAGAAAATGAAATTTTACCAACACAGAATATAGGTTTGTTAGGTTCGAGTCAAGGACAAATTTATTCGTTTCTACCGAATTTAAATGGATCATTGGCAATAAAAGAATCTCGTCGAAGAAGGCCAACGAAACTCGATGAAATTCAGCCTGTTACAATCAATCCTAATATAACGAGAATTCCAATGGCTTGGCCAATCACGATGTCTAATCATTGTCCAACGGTTAGCCATAGAATGCCATGTAGAACCTATCTAGGCTCGAGTTTCTATGACGCTAATAATAATACTATTTCACAGAATTCAATCAGCAGATTACCAATCCCATTGAATCCGCTATTCTCTGCTCAAATACAATCCAAAGATTCTTTATCAACGGTCATCCATCAGAACGAACGAACAATCTCAAGTCCAATGATACATCAAGATGAATGTATTCATTATAATTCACCATTGAGAACGACCGATCAAGATCTATTCAGTAGTTCATCACAAGCAGTTTCATCAAAAAAATCAAAACAAAGTAAGAAACTCAAAATACAACAAAACAAAATAAACTCATCTTTATTCCTCCGTTCAGAATATTTACAAAAACAACAAGATTCAATTTGTCCTAACGGTCTACCATCGATTATACCAGCATCTATAAATCCAACAATTTATCCATTATCACCACCTTCATCAAGTAAATCTTCGCCAACAAATATAATTTCAGACTCATCCATTCAAGCAAGACCTGAATCAAGACACTATTCACCGGATCAGAATTTTCTATTAGCACAAAAACCGATTGCACAAATAGATCCAAGATATCTTCAGTCAGTCTTAACCATTCCTCATTCACAATATGGCATTATACCAATGGCATATTCTTCCATTAGATCATCTCAATTAAAACTCACTGACATGGCAAGAGAAAGAAAAGAACGAGACGATGATGAGAGAAAATCCAAGAAGATCCCAAAGTCTTTCACAGAACGTAAGGACAATTGCGAGTCAACGCGCTCGAAATTGTCGGCCGTAAGAAAACGGAAAAATAGAACTTCGAATCCGAAAGATACTCAAACAAAAAAACAACTACGCCGTATGATACGTCGTAATCGTTTGGCTGTTTTGAAATTTATGATACAAAAACGGAAACAACGAAAACAACATATAGTCTCATCACCAACCTTGCTGAATACGAATGCAGAACAAGCGACTACTGATAGTCCATTAGTCGAAGAAACACACAAGCCAACTTTGCCAGATATTCTAGCATCAAACTTGAAGATTACATTCGATGCCACACAACAAATTCAATCGATATCTCTCTCCTATGATCGACGACGTAAACCTGAATGTAAGAATGAACGAACATTGTCGATCTCATCAATTAGCAATAATCGTTTGGGTTTACTCATTGAAGCAATGGAATTAGTCGAAACATTTCGAAATCATTCGAACGTAGTCGTACCAACTAATACATGAAGACGTATGGCGATAGTGAGCAAATTTACCTCATCATTTTCTGATGGCTTGATTTTTATTTGATTTTAAAGTCAAAAACAAAGGCTTATTTCATGGAATCGAAGAAGAAAATAGAAAATATCAAAGAATGTCCACGATTGTTTTCGAACAGACGAGTATTGTTACTCGTTATGCCCTCGTCTACAAACATTGTTTCTTATTAAAATTCACTGAGAGGTATACGATCTTTTGTTAATCAATTGACACATTGCAATGACGAAGGTCTGCGGGCGAATGTAACAATAGTCGTCTTCTATAATGTACCTTGAAGTAATTCGAAGGGCTTACTTTTAAAAAATGTTCTGACGTGTTACACATATTTGTTTGTTTGATCGGTTGAAACTATTCAATTTGAGCATTACTATTTTAAATTCGATGAACATTCTATTCCTTTCATTAGCAATAGACATGTTTTTTGCTCAGGAAATTTGATATTTAGCTCAATGAAAAATGTAATGTTAAAATAACCTGTATATTCAGGAACGAGAACAAATTTAATAGTTATAGAATTAACAATCAATCATAATTGTCAATTATTCATGCGCGATTTAAAGACGCCGGTCTTTTCATATTTTAATTTGCTTGGGAACGATAAAACATTTTTCTTCTCTTACTAAAAATATCGTCAATCGATTTGCTTTCTTAAGTAAAACCAAAGTCTACTAAGATTTATTGTAATCGTATTTTACGGATTTAGAATGACGTAAATTGTACTCTATTTGAATAAAATATTAAAATTAGGTTTTAAAAAAAAAATAACGAATCAAGGTAATTACCAGTTCTCTGTTTAAACCAGTCACGACCTTTTTTCTTATTGATCTAAAAGTGTGCTAATACTGGTAGAAAAAAACAACAAATTGTTTATTGATATAAATAAAACAATCGGCAAGAATATACCCTAGAAAGAATATAATCAATATTGATTTTCAGTCTGTGGGAAATCTGTAATTGATAGTCATGTTTGCATGTGACATAATCACTAATACAGGCTATTAAATATAATATATATCATGTCTTTATGACACTGGTAAGAATTATGAGTAGCCTACGATGATTAAACTTTGTTTAGTTTTCAAATGATAGAAGACAAAAAAACATCCATTAACATAATTAATTCACTAGATTTTGCTTATCCTAAAATGAAAACTGCCAAATGTTAAATATTCGTGGAGGATGACTGTCATGTCTAACTACTGTTATTCTAGTACAATATTCTCTCATATCGACTCTGTTTATTTTCAAAATAACATGACAATATTGTAATAATCCGTTTTTCTTTTTGATAAATATTAATGAAAAAGAAAAACGAATTGATTTTTTTTTGAAAAAAAACATATTGAGAATAGAAATCTTTAGTTGAGATGTTTTTTTTCTGGTCAATATCAATTTATTTATGTTCTGAATAATGTTCCCAGACAAGTAGTCTTCAATTTGATGACATTCCTTCTCTTTGGTCTGACAATTTCGTATAAAGTCTAATTTAAATTACTTTTTTTTAATAACCGAATTGCCAACCATCAAGAAATAAAATTAAAAGAAAAAAGAAAAGAAACGCATATATTTCTGCAAGATAAAAATTGTTTTAATTATGTCATTGGTAAATATTGAAATATAGTCTGTATTTTCATGTCATATTTGTTACGTTTTCTTATCTTATGTCTGACGTCATAGAACAAGATTCCTTATTAATATACAATTTAAATTAATTAATCAAAAAAAACAAACTGATATGCTATACGATTGATGTGATGACATCCAATCTGTTTTTTGATGACAAACGTCAGAATGCTGATTCATTTTTTTTAAATGAGTAATAACGTCATACGTTTCGATAGAAAACTTCAATTTAACAAGTAAAATACACAAAAAAAGAACTTTTTAATTATAGTTTAATTACGTTTTTTTTTCTCACTTTTCATGTTCTTTTGATCAATAATGTTAACTAAATATAGACAACCCAAAAATATTTGAATACGGAAATAAATATATTCGTATACGCCTACGTAAATAATTCGTAATGGAAATCATTCCGGCGGAATCCTATTTATTGATGTTTATGGAATTCAAAGGTAGTCAAATCAAGATCAGAATATTAAGTCAAAAGAAATCATCATTTGTCAGTGTGTCAAAAGAAGATGTTCTAGTGCCGAACATTAACATAATTCGATCGAAATGAGTCAATGCGGAGGAGGTTAGAATTGCATTTAACAGCATCAAAAGGCACTCGAAAGGAAAAGGAGACAGGAGAAAAGACAATAATTGAACGCATTTGAAATTTTATTTTGAAGTTGTCGTCTTTGTCTTTGTTCTTTCTCATTTTTTCCTTTTTCTCTTTTTCCTCTTCCCGTCGCTCTCTGATTCTCTTGGGTGTTTTTCTCTCTCTCGCTTTCTCTATTTATCTCCTAATATCTAACAATTCACTTGTGTTTTTAGTAGAATAAAAACGATACTGCATTGACTTAATCTCGCAGGTTACCACATCGAGATTAATAAAAAAAAATCCATAATGACATTGAAACTAATATCATCATTACCCTCAAGTATCTCGAATGTGTGTATTGCGACCTTAATCTTTTTGATTATTCTTCAACAAAATATTTTACTTATTCAAGGTATGTTTAGTTTTTTCTTTTATTGCTATTGTTTGTACCGATATGAACTATTTAAATCATATAGCCGGCAATTGTTTTAATCATCGTACTAATGATCTATGCTATGAATTGACTGACATGAACACAAATGAAGATCAATGTACTAGTGCATTTTATTCTGATGATAGTCTTCAAGAATTAGATGGACATATCTACGCTGAACAATGTCGAGATGTGAATCGTAAAGTTCAATTGAAGTTTTGTGAATGAAGAGACATTCGTATTTCATTTCAGGAGAATTCGATCCATCGAAACGATGTGATATCGATTGTGGACTTGGTCAAGAATGTCAATGGATCGATGGTGAAGAAATGTGTATTTGTAGTGAGTCTTCATGTCAAGAAGATAATCTACGAAATGAACCCGTTTGCGCATCGAATAATATGACGTTTGCATCGAAATGCGCTATGGAAGCATGGAAATGTTTGAATAGTCGATCGGGTTTGTACATTAAATATCATGGGCAATGTCAAAGTTTGTGCTATTGTTTCATTTTATATTGACTTCGTTTTTTTTTCGTTTGTCTTCAGAGGATTGTCGGAATGTGCAATGTCCGAATAATAAAATATGTCTACTAGTTAAAAATACCGGTGAGCCAATGTGTTATCCGACAGCTCATTGCGACACATCATTAGATCCTGAACCAGTATGCGGGACAAACGGTGTAACGTATCCGAATATTTGTAAGATGCGTTTAAGTCCCAATCGATTCGGTCGTACACCTGAATTAGCTCATAACGGTCCTTGCGGTAGGTGATTTTTTGTTTTTACAAATAAATGAAATTAGTATTTTACTCATCGACATGTGTTTTTTTTAATTAATAGTAAATCAATGTCGATCGGACCTTTGCCAACCCTATGAACGTTGTGTTTACTCGAAACAGCGACGTCCGACTTGTATTCGATGTAATTACGGGTCGAAATTTTCTTTCTATAGTGGCGAATGTAGTACGAATGCACCTATTTGTGGTGACAATGGAAAATTATATAAAAACTATTGTTCATTATTAATCGATCAATGTAGTCGAAATCAATATACGCATATTGTTGATTATGGTTCATGTCCAAAACGAAAACGTAAGAAACCTCTTCGAAATAGATTTCCTTCTATGAATCAATTGAAAAGTTTATGAAGAATATCAAACTATTTAAAAGACACATTATATCTAATTTAAAAAAGATGATTTATTCAATAAATATATCTTTATTTTTCATCTTCTTCATTAACCATCGATTACTTGGTTTTTTTCTTTCCGTTTGTTGTAAAAAAACACACGCACGCACGCATACATACATACGAAGGATTTAGAAACGCCAGAAACTTACGAGAACAAGAGACAGCGAGAAAGAATGTGTACCACGATAAGCATAGTCCCACTATCTATCGACATTTCCCCATCTTCTATTGACATTTCGAATTGCAGTTTAAATTTATTTTTTGTTTTGTTTTGTTTTGTTTTAATCTTTTATCATTTATTGTATTTTATGATTTTCGTTCTTATTTTGTCTGTTGTCGTTATGTTGCCACCAAGTGTATATTTTAATTGAAAAAGAAATATATATTATTCTAAATTGATCTTTGTTGTCTTTAACGCCCACGATATTATTCTTATAAAAAAAAAAAGAAAGACTTTCGATTGCACTTATAATGTTGACATTGATGGAACTGGTCTTTGTTATGATTGACATCTCGTTCTTCGAACTTTCCTATTTGACAATCAATTGTGCTCTTTTATTAATATTTCAATCTGACCAAAAATGAAAGAAGAAAAGACAAAAAAAAAGACATATTCTGCTTTGATTTTGTTAACAACCAAACAATAAGAAAACAATAAGAGATTTCTATTTAACAAGTGATGAGAATGATTCTCGTAGGTGTCGTTTAACTTTACGTCCAAATGTCTAAACAAACAATAACAATAATAATAATAATATAGTATCAACATTTGTTGTTTAGTTTCTTTTTGATGACAAACTTTTTTCTCATTTTGCTTTTTATTTATTGATAATAATGGCGTTGTTGGAACTAATAATGTCATTAATTTTTTCATTTGTTGTTGTTGCGTCGTTAATTTTTCTTCGTTAATTTCTTTTTCAGCTAATGTTTCACTCAATAAACGTATATGTTCATGCAACGCGTCTGTTTTTATTATACAATCAACATTTCGATTGTATTCACTTTGATATTTTGTCATTAACGAGACATATTCCTCTAGAATTTCAAGTTTAGAAACAAAGATCATTTATTATCAGTCGTCATCTGTTGCTTTTACCATTTAATTGTTCGAATGCTGTTTGTTTTTCATCTAATAATTGTTTTAAAACTTCCTGTTCCTGATAATACAAAATACAACGAAAACCATGATATGAAGAAGAACAAAAAGAAAAGTCACACGAACATTTGTTGCAATGGAAAGAAGCTGTTGATTTTTGAATGCTAATTGTTCCTGAAGTTTTTTCTCTTGAGTATCGAATATAATCTTAGCTGTTAGTTGAGCTGATTTACATTGAGATAATTCTTCTTCGAGATTTTTTCTAAATAAGAAATTAATTTTTTGAAATTCGAAATGAAATTCTTTGATTTCGTTTTACGTTCGAATTTCTTGTTCGGAAAGACGAACTTTCATAAGATCGAGATCATTATTAAGTTTATCGATGATCTCTTCGTAGACTGCGTGAGTTGTTTCGTTTGGTTCATCGAAATTCGATTGTTTCGATATGGATGATGCCGTTGATTCATTTCGTTGTATTGATGTTTGCGATGTTTTAATAGTTAAACTACTCGATGAAATCGGTGTACGAAGTAATAAATCGATATTTTTTGTTAATTGTACACAAATATGATTCAAACGTGAAAGAAGTACAAGTGAAATATGTTCATGATCGATATGTTCATTTGATTCTTGAGTTTGACATTGATTTTCTTTATCTTCATGATGGAATATAACGTCAATCGAACGATTCATACACGTTAAACCATCGAGTGTCGAACGAACACATTGTAAAGTTAAATCATGTTGATTATTCAATTGTTCGAATTTCGATTTCAATGCTGAAATCTCGAATGATCGAATCTAGTTCTTGGAAAAAAAAATAGTTTCTACCTTCGAATTTGTCATTATCCGTCTTGGATTTTTCCATCCACCAACTGATCTGTTCTTCTTTTCGCTCTAAACTCGCTCGTAAACGACGAATATCATATTTAAGTAAATGATCATTATTAACTGCGGATGATGAAGGTGATTGAGCGTGAACAGTCGGCGAGAAGAGATGAGTTTTATTGAGTGGTGTTTCTGCTGTATTCAATGATGTTGTTGATGATGCTAATTTAATGATATTCGATGGACGTTGACCACCTTGAAATGTACTCGTACGACGAGTTGGTGTGACTAGATGATGAGCTTGGATAGGTAAAGGAGGACGACTAGACGATGAAGTCATGAGGAAATAGGGAAATTTAGAATTCTAAAACAGATTTTTGAACTGTCTGATTTACATAAAAGGATACAAGAAGAAAAAAAAGCAAATTCGAAAGATTTTTATTGATTAATAATAAAAAAAAATAGAATGAAATCAATCAAATGAGATCAATGTTTGTTCAGATGGAGTCGAGGTTGATGCTGTATTTGGTGAATTTACAAATTCTAAAAAAAACACAAACAAAACATCGATTATTTGTTATCGAAAGAGAAATTTTCAACATACGTGTCACTGGATACTGATGGATCACGGATGGATAATAGTTTACAGGTGCAACGGGAGCAAACGTCATCTGAAAACGACGCATTTTAATTAAGAAAATTCGATCTATCGAATATAATCTACTTGATTCTGTTGTTGTTGCCGTTGTTGCGTATAAAATCTCTGTTGTTCTAATCGTGCTTTCATCTCGGCTTCTTGTTCAACCAAGCGTTGTAGATGAATTTGTCTTTGATACTCCAAATATGCCTGAAGTACATTTTTCTACATGATTAAATTCAAATTTATTAGTCGTTTTTACTTGTTTTTTCTGACGCAAATCATTAAGTTTAATTGCGAGTTGTAGTTGTCGTTGTCGTTCTTTTTCCATTGTTTGTCTTCGTTGATTATCGAAATGTTCGTCTCGTAGCGCATTCAATGCTTCTCGAGCATCTTTTAATTGACTTAATCTATCCTGTAAACTTTCATAATATGCTTGAAAAGAACAAAGATCAATGAAAGAAGTTTTTTATTTTTCGAACATTCGAACCTTGTTTATCATCGAGTGATTTCAACAAACGATTCAATTCGGGATACATATTTTGCAAGAGAAGATACACCGATTGAACGGCTGTATCATTTGAAATATTTCGACCACGTTGTTGATTGCTTAACATACGAAATTTAATATTATTTATATGTTCTGTCACTGTTCGAACGAAATTATCGATTTCATCGTCGCGTACATAGGGATCAAATGAATCCTATATTCGAAAGAACAATTCGTGTCTTTTGTCATTTGATTTTGCTTATGAATTTTACGTACATTAGGTAGTGGTTTGATAGTGATGAGATCTTGTTTTGTTTGTGTTTCCCAATAGTTTTCTTCGGGCATTGGTGCCGAACCGATTGGGATCGGTGGATATTCGATCGTTGTTTTAGCATATTGTTGAGTGAACAATTTCTTTTGATATTCTTTTTCCTCAGCTTCACGTTGAGATAAGGAGATTGCTAATTGTAGATCTTTATCTTCATCAAATTCAATTGGATCGATCGGTTTCTGTTGACGAACACTTCCAGTTCTGAATAAAAATTCAATATTCTCAAACATATTTCTCTTTGTACACATACGTTTGAATTCGTTCGTAACAAGAAATACAAACGCGAACATCATCATCAACACCGTATTCAGGTAGTGGACATTGTTTCGATGAACATGCTGCACAAAATGTTTCACCACAAGCACGACAATGATGTTTTCGTGTGAAAGCAGAGAATGACGCATGACAACGAAAACAATTCTCACGATCGGTCCTAAACACAAAAATCAATAATAACGATGATTTCTTTTCGAAAATTTATCAAACCAAAGTGGTGGAATTTGTGTAATCACCATTTTGTATATTCGATGAGAAAAATCAATTGATATACGAACGAACACGAAAATTTGTCAATGTGTCCGATTGGATCGAATCATTAGCCAATAGTAAGCGCGTTGTTTATCTCAACAATCTCAACACACAAACTTTTAGTTAGAAAAATAAAACTCTTCTCATCTCATCTCATCATCGTCATTTGTCCTATGCCAACACAACCAGTGACATTTGTTTGTCGTTTTTGTTATTCGAATCATCGTGGTTTATATCCTGTTCGACTTTATTTAATAAGTTTAACTGAAGGTATTATCATGTGTGCCAATCCAAATTGTACAGGAATTCTCAATGGCCAAGTTGACTTATTAAAATTAATTCTACCAATAACATCATCAATTACGCAATTAACCTACGAACAATATCAACAAACACCGTATTATACCCCTGAATGTGATCTTCTTTTGACTGATCTGCCATCTGATATCTAGATTGTATTGATTTTCATTGATTTATATATACATATATGTTTTAGATATTGTTAAATATAAACAGATGAAATTAATGAGAGAATGAGTTTGTTGTCGGATGATGAAATTGGCCTAGGAAATGATAGCCGATATCGAGCGTATGTTCTAGCAATTGAAAATATTTTGAGACAATATAAATCAACAAGTGAATGGGCTGATTTCATACCTTATTTAGCAAAAATCAAAAGAGTAAGACATTGAAAAAAAACGGTCAATATCTTATTTGAAAAACGTTTCTTTTCTCTTTTCTTTCCCTTCGAAAATAATAAGACAATCGAAAACAATTCTCAATATTCATATATTCCTAAACGTATCACTCTTTTCAAACATCTTGCTCAATGTCTTCATCCAGCATTACCCGCCGGTGTACATCTAAATACTCTTGAAGTTTATGAAACAATCTTTCGAATAGTTGATAAGCAACAATTACAACGGGATATTATCCTTTATGCGTACGGTTTATTTTCTCTTCTACCTGTTGCAAATATTTCGATTAAATCCAATCTATTACAAATCTATGATAACTATTTTCTTCCATTTGGCGATGGATTAAATCCAGTTCTCACGGGTTTTCTCATCGGTCTTTTTTCATCATTAGAAGAAGGAGCAGAATATTTCGATCGAATTATTAATCTACTCGATAAATTAGCTAATCGAATCGATGAATTCTATTTCTATACATGTTTATGGTCAGCTATACATCTCGTACCGTCTGTACGCTATCAAGGAAGTCTATTTATTTTAAATCATTTTGATAGACAAAAAAATCTCACCGAACAATTCCATCTAATCGGTTTATCTATCGATACAATGGTAAAAAGAACAAAAAAAAAATTAATAATTAAATTCTCCTAAAACTTGTTGTGATTGTTGTTTTTCTTTTGAGATAGCGGCTACTTGTACGTGTTTGTATGATAATGATCAATCATTAGCTCAACGTACGATTCTTGATTTTATTCTACTTGCATTACCAATTCATAAAAAGCAATTAAATGAAATCTATCTGAAGAAAATTCTTGATGGTGCTCTACACGTTCTATCCAAACGTGATATGGGCTTGAATCGACGAATTTATGAATGGTTCTTCGGTTCAAATGAATCGAACGATTCACTAACATATTTCATCGACAATATCCGAGAAATGCTTATCGAAACATTAAAAAATGCTTTAGTACAATCAACATGGCCATTAACAAAATTGATTCGTATTCTACTTGTTCTCGGTTAGTTTGATGTGTGATAAGAAATTATCGAAAAATCTTTGTTCTTTTTTCAGTTGATAAACCTGACGTTGGTCCGAATATAATCGAATCGATTTTTCTCAATTATTTAATTACTATCTACGAACACGTCTATCAACCATTGAAAAATGTATCAAAAGATGATGATCATCAACCAGATAAAATTGCCAAAGAAACGATGAAAACATTTCTCACACTTTTAGACACCTTAGAACCGTATTTCATTTGGGATTATTTGATGAAAAATTTCGAATTAATCTTAGTGAATACTCAATCAACAATTGATATTACTCTTGAACAAATCTGTGAAATTATTCATATGTTAATCGATTTATCTCTTTCGAATTCATCAATCGATCTTCTATCTGAACATTTACCTGAAATGTTCTGTCGTTTAATGAAAACGATGCATAAATCCATTGAATTTCTTCAGCCAAATCAAATCATTTTATGTTTAGAATTGTTATCGAACATTTTTCAAAATTTAAATCTAAATCCTACGGAAATTGATTACAATCCGACAACAGATGATGATACAACTATCGAATGTTTACTTAAGGAAATGGTTGAAAAAGTTAATAAACAACTTTCGAATCAATCAATTCGAAATCAACTATCACGAACGATGAGTCATTACATTGATGAATCGATTGAAATCTACAAAGATATTCTTCATTGTTTTATTGAAACCAAATTCATCGATCGAAATCAAATGAATTTAAAATCAAAATTTCAACAATTCCATTCGATTATTCAAGTAAAAACCAATGAAAATCTTTCGAAAATTTTCAATCGATATCAACAATCGAGTGAATTCGATTTGAAATTAAACGATAACATCGAACAATATCAATCATCATTCGAACAAGCTTGTAAATTATTCATTAGATTTCTCTCGTTTTCAAGCAAAAGTATGAGCATTCTACTTTTTTTTTAAAATTCTTCTCCATTGTCACGACTTTTTTGTTTCTCGTTTCAGATCAAACTGAATTCGATGATTGTCTCATCGATCTTTGTACACTTTCACTTGGTAAAATAAATCATTTCTCATTTCAAATACTTGCTTTATCGGTTCTCATTGAATTATTTAAACATAACCGAAATCGAACTCATCTATTCGCACTGACGAATGAAACGGACTTTTTTCAATATATTATTGCTTATCTTTGGGAATATTTAAATGAAGATTATACTTGTGATTTTCATAAGAAATCAACAATGATATTAGCTAATCTTGAATTGATTTTACCGATGAATTTATGTGAAAATTTGATATCAAAACAATTGTCATTTGTCGATATTTATCAAACACAAAATTATTTGCAAACAATCGATGATTATAAACGATTTTTTCAATTATGGAATCGAACTCGACAGTTCTCATGTTCATTTCAACAACCTTTGATTCAAGTTTTAAGTTCTCTTAAGCAAACAAATCAAAATTGTATTAAAAACATAATTCATGAATGGATTACACATTGTTTCATTCGAGGTGATATCTGTCGAATATTTGATATTCTTCTTCTAATGCTCTTACATTCCGATACAACACGTATTCCTATTCGACAATATAATTCATCGACAGAACAAGATTCAACCAGCAATTCGAATGTTGATCATGAAATGACATTTGCATTGGTATTTGATGATGACGAACTTGAAGATGAGAATCAAGGAGAGAATGAAATCGAACCCGAAGAAACTGATGATGGAAAACAAGTAAAGAATAAAAATGAAAATGTTTTTTTTTCTTTCTAAAAAACAATTTCAATTAGAATCGTACGAATAGTAATTTAATTTCTTCTGAGAAAACTTCACCACAACTAATCAAACCACAAGCATTTACAAGTTTTGCCGAACCGATTGTTTCGAATTTACTTTCATTTTCTCCACCATTTGTATCACGTTCACTTAAATCTCGCGCCTTAACAATTCGAAATACGAATCAATCAGCAACAAATCTAAGCAATTCATCATCGCCACGTTTTCCACCCATGCCAATCGACGAACCATCCGTTGAAGAATTTCAAGATACTCTCATTCTTCTCTATGCTCAACAAACATTCAACTTTAAACCAATTAGTTTAGCATTAAACATCATCGAATATTTATTCGATCTTCTACCTCAACAACTCATTCAAACACTATTAACAACATCAACAAATGATCATGAAAATCGTACTATGTTAAAAATGTTCTTTAAACATATTCAAACATTTACACTTATCAACGATACAAATCGAGAATATCTTTCCTATTTATATATTCTATTAAAAACATTACTAATCTACACATTTAGCTATTGTTCGAAAACAGATCATATCGAAGAAAATTGTCAAATACAAATGCAATGTTTAGTTTTATTGACACGTATATGTCATGATTTATCATACAAATGTATTGATAATTCAATGATTGTTAATTATGTTGTTAATTTATTGAAGAAAGTTTCATTTCAAAAAATACTTTCCATTCTTTTCAATCGAATCAATCAAAATGATCTTTTAAACACACAAGTTCATCTACATAAACAACTCTCTCGACAATATTTAAAACAATTAATACAATTGATTGAAGAAATTATTCTTTTGGAATATATTATTCTATCGAATGATTCGAATCTTATTTCACAACCGATTGTTTCTCAAACAATATTCATTTCAATTATTGTACAATATTTAAAACAAATACAAACCATTGAAAATCATCGATATATGATTGATTTAATCGTACGAATTCTACCACATTGTGGTTCATCATTGAAAATGATTAGTATCAAAATAATCGAACAAATCTGTCGAAATTTATGTTTTCTTGTTCAATATCAAAATCAACAAAATATTAAAACGAAATTTAAGTATGAAATCACGATTAGAAAAAAAGATCATACTGAACTGATCTTTTATTTTAGATGTCTTTCTTCATTCGATGTATTTTATTATATAATTTATTTCATTCAACGTCTTTCCTATATTTGTAATTATTGTCTTGGTAATACGACGAATCCTAGTCAGAATTTTAATCAACCACTATGTCCACTAAATTGGATGAAAAAAGTATAATTACTTAATGAAAATTAATTTTTGTTTTGTTTTCAAAATAAGAATTTCTTTAGATTAAAATTAATCAAAATGATATATCGGATGCACGTCAAGCTATTCTAGCGAAACTTTCATCGATTATGTCGAGTTTGTTGTTTATTTGGAAACATTTACCATCATCGGATCATAGTGAACAAATTCGAGAGACAATCATTGAATTTTTCTCGTCATTAACTAAAACCAATGGTCTGTCATTTATTCGTACAGTGATTAAATGTTGGAATAATGAACGTAAAAAACAACAGAAAATATCCGAAGAAATTCAAGCATTGATACATATTCTAATTCAAATTAAAACTTATTCATTACACGATATGATCTATCATATGAATGAATTAGTTCGAAATGATAAAGTGAGACGGATGAGATGAAACAAAAACAAACGAACGAATGATTTTTCTTTTTTTTTTATAGAAGAAATCGATTTATAATAGTTGGTGTTTGCAATTTCTTGTTGTTTATTTTGAAGAAATGAAGAATGTAACCATTGATTGTTGGTCGATTTTAGCAGGATTTTTAAAAGAATGTCTTGCACAATCAACTTCATCGTCGAATACATTTTTAATAATCAAGTTTGAAAACAAAAATTTATTAAATTATGACTTATTTGCATTTTGTATTGAAAGAATTTTGAGTATCTATGTTGAACATTCGTTATCATTGATCGAAAAACGAGATTTAAAAGATTTACAAGTAGATTATTCAAATATTTGATTTGATAAAATTTTTTTATTTTTACATAGGAAATTATTATGAAAGCATTGGAGAATTGTAATAGTATTGTTTCATCATCATTGAAACATCCACGATGGTTACGTAAAACATTACAAGGTCGTCTTCCTCAACCTGATCTCGATTCAGCAGCTGATTCATCTACTGAAACAGAAACAAGTCCCGAGACTGAAAACGATGGTTTGTTGAGCAACTTCTCTTTTACTCTAGAAATTTCCTCCATTTAGAAAATTCACAATCATCTAATTCGAGTCTTACAGCTTTGACAATTCTTTCCGAACATGCACCTAAACTTGTCGATACGGTTTGCAATTTAACCGATGAAAAAGATCGTCTTATCATTCCATATTTGCAAAGTCTTGTCACGAATGTTATGCCCTATGTTCGTACGCATAATCTTTCGACAGCATCATTCTATCGTTCAGCAACGAATCTTCTATTTAATCTTTCACAATATTCCTACACGAAAAAAACATGGAAAAAAGAAGTACTCGAACAATTATTTGACACGAATTTTTTTCAAGTTGATCTTGTTACTTTACGACAATGGAAAACGATTATTGATCGTATTTCAACAAAAGATAAACCTCTATCATTTCGTGATCTCATGACACGAATCAATGCAGTTCAAACCGGTTTATTTGTTTCGAAAGATCAAGAATATGAACAACGTGCTATGCTTATTAAACGTTTGGCATTTGTTATTTATTCATCGGAAAAAGATCAATTTACTCGAAATCTACCGGATATTCTTGGTTTTATATCGGATCTATTAAAATCTTCTCAAATACCAATAATAAATGCACAAATATTTCTTCTTCTACGCGTTTTAGTTCTACGTATATCAAGTAAAATTCTATCATCGTTTTGGCCAACATTTATGTCGGAATTAATTCAAATTTTCCTACAAATCGAACAAGATATTCTTAATAATGAAAATGAAAATGATACAGCTAAATGTAATCTTCAACGATTAACAATGAATGAACTAACATCAACAACGAATACACAGGCAACATATAAAATGTATCTCTATGCTTGTAAATTACTCGACATACTTCTAGCTATGCCTTATGCTGACATTGAATATTTTCAATTGTATGTTTTCATATTCGAGTTTTAATATGACGAATTCTACTCGTTTGTTTTAGTGTTCGCTTTGCTTTTGCTGCTGATTATGGGATCACAAGCCAATTATCGACAACGGATACATTTTTAACGTATTCAATTCGTTTAACTAAACTTCTCGAATCGAAATTCGGGCAAATAAATTCCGACAATTTGCCTTCAACATTTCCATTACTTCGTCAACGAACTCTTTCGAATTTAAATGAATTATATCGATTCTTCAATTCGTTATCAATTTATAATAAATTTAATTATTCAAATGAACAATTGTGTTTAACCGAACGAATCAATGAAATTGAAACAAGTGTTCTCGAAGATTTCGTTGAATCGTGGAGTTAATTCGATTTCTTTATCTAGTCGATTGTCTTTCTAGTAATTAATTAATTGTGATTTTTCAAAACATATGTGTGTTTATTTATTTTTCTAAATAAAATCAAAATAATATTGTTTTCTTTTTAATACTTTGGACATTAGATTTTCTTTCTTTCTTTTTTTCTACAACGGAATGTGTTGTTAAACATTTCCAATAGGCGCGTTCGTTTGAATAGTTCCACTGGTAATAATACCGACGTTGGTTACTTCAGTTGCACGACTTATTCGTCGCATAATTAAATGTGTTAGTGAAACGCGTTGCTGTTGCATATTATCGTACATTGATTGTCGACGATAATGATAGTTTTGATATTTTTCATGTGGTAATAAACAAAGTAAAATCAAGCCTTTTAATTCATCACGAAAGAATTTCGATGAACATGAATAGAGAAAAAAATTCGCCATATAATTAAGATTTCGTATCGTAAATGTTATTGTACGCCAAATTAATTTTGTTTTTAACCATGAACAATCACCTGTTCGATCGGGTATTTCATAATAAATCCACCAACATTGAAATGGTAACGTACAACATAAATGTACAATACAAACAAGTGTTAACATGACAGTTATTGATGATGTTAATTCGACGATACCACGTCGACATAAACGATAAATAACAGTTGAATTAAGTAGAAGAACAAAGATAAATGGAAGTATATAATTCATAATCACAGCCAACATACCCATTGAATCATAGAGACTATCATTTGTGACTCGACATTTCAGTTGTGTTTCATTTTTATTTAATAATGTTGTTGATAGATCCGTATGTTTAACAACAGATAAAAACCATGTTGAAAGTAATGTTGAAAAAGAAATAATAATTAAAACGAGAAGAAATGTTTTTCGATGTGTAAATATTGTTTTATTATTATGAGGTAACCAAACAGCACAGAACCGTTCGAAAGCTATGGAAACCATCAACCAACTTGAACAACATGTAAATGACAAATCAAAAAAACCTAAATGAAGAAGAAGAGAAAAACTTTTCTTTTATTTGAAATCGATTAATACAAACCATGAGTACGACACCAGAATGATGATAGTTCAGTAAAATCTCGTTGAAGAACTTGCTCAAGCCATAGAAATGCAACAGGAATTAAGAGAACAAATGAGTCAACAATAGCTAATGTAATTGTGATGATTGAAACAGGTTGTCGTTTGAGATCAGTTAAAATAAATACACAAACTGTGAGAGTATTGCCAAGAAAGCCAATACAAATAATAAATGGAGTTAGACTAAGATAGAGCTTATGAATCAAAGTATCATAAAGTAATTCATATTCTGTTCGAGGACAGAGTGCTGCCATTGGATTGTGTTTATTAGACTTTCAAGTGTCTGTATGCGTTTGTGTATGTGTGTATGTTTTCTCTAGAAATAGACCAGAAAAGCGTAAAGAATGTTTTAATAGATAAACAAAAATAGAGAGAGAAAATAGAAAATAACATAATATTTGGTCGATTAATTCGAAAATAATGAATGTCATGCTTATGCATGGAAAAATCTACTTGTAAAAGTCTTTTAACAAGGTCAGTCTTTCTTTTTTTTTTTCGTAAGAAAATATAAATCTCAAGAAAGCACTATCTCTCTCTATCGGATTGATGCC
>Ga0209960_1001849_pt1 | contig 24328 bp, 13 predicted proteins | sample ThiBiot_500_plan_2_FD_183947 | JGI IMG/M metagenome (GOLD analysis project Ga0209960, IMG submission 183947) | Wastewater bioreactor microbial communities from Cape Town, South Africa - Thiocy_expt_500_plan (SPAdes) | ecosystem: Engineered > Bioreactor > Thiocyanate-remediating >...
CCAGAAATCAACGAGCTTATCACTGCAGGATTAAACCATAGTCCAAATGTGACTGCAGCAGCCGCAGCTTTGCGTCAAGCTGGAGAGAATTGGAAGGCACAAATTGGAAGTTCATTATTACCTCAAGTCAATGGGGCGATGGGCGTCATTCGCCAGCGTTATTCGGGGGTTCAAATTGGTATCCCGGGTGATAGTCAAACGTTTAGCTTGTATAATCCTGCATTTAATCTTTCCTATACTCTAGATTTGTTTGGTGGCGCCAGACGGCAAATTGAAGGACTTCATGCTCAAATTGATTACCAACGATTTCAGTTAATTGCAGCAAAAGTAACCTTAACGACAAATATCGTTACTACTGCGGTAAATATAGCTTCTTATCAGGCGCAGATTGATGCGACCAATGATTTAATTAAGGCACAAAGCAATATTTTAGACGTTTTAGCGGCTCAATATCGGTTGGGTGGCATATCCAATGCAGACGTGTTAACTCAAAAAGCGTTGGTTGAGCAATCCAAGGCGACTTTACCTCCTCTGGAGACTAATTTAGCCCGCGCAAAACATTCCATGAGTGCCTTAATTGGTACTTTTCCTGACCGCCCCTTGCCCATAATCCGGTTGGATCGATTACAGTTGCCGGGCGATTTACCAGTAACTATTCCCTCCATGTTGGTAAGACAGCGCCCGGACATACGATCCGCCGAGGCAACCATGCACAAAGCGATGACGCAAATAGGTGTAGCCACTGCGAATTTACTGCCCCAGTTAACCTTATCCGCTAGTGATGGTTGGCTAAATACCACTTGGGCCAGGTTATTCACCTCAACGAATAATGTGTGGTCTATTGCCGCTCAGGCATCTCAGCCACTGTTTCGGGGTGGTTCATTACTGGCACAACGTCGTGCAGCAATCGCAGGTTTTGACCAAGCCGCAGCCCAGTATCAACAGACTGTATTACAGGCATTCCAGAATGTAGCAGATGTATTAACCGCAATCGAAGCGGATGCCCGTACGTTACAGGCGCAAATTTTAGCAGAAGATGCCGCACGAGCCTCTTTAAAACTGACCATGGATCAATATCGTCTTGGTGCTGCTAATTATGTAAATTTGCTGTATGCACAGCGCCAATACCAACAAGCACGAATTAATCGAATTCAGGCTCAGGCATTACGCTATACCGATACCGCTGCTTTATTTCAGGCTTTAGGAGGCGGCTGGTGGCGTAAACCTTGGTGTGCACAAACATGTTTATAAGCAGGATTGACCCGCAATTAAGGGAGATATTTTGAAAAAACCAATGATTTATATGTTAGTCGCGGTAGGGATTATTTTTGGCCTGATTTTTGGTTGGAAATTGTTTGTTTCAATTATGACGAAGCGCTATATTGCGAGCATGTCCGCACCTGCAGTGGCAGTTTCCACGGTGACTGCAGAAGAGACATTATGGCAGCCGACCATTGAGTCGGTGGGAAGTATTCGTGCACCATTAGGAGTCAATGTAACCACAGAGCTTGCAGGCATGGTGCAAAAAATGTTGTTTACTCCTGGCTCTCAAGTAAAAAAAGGTGAGGTGTTAATTCAACTCAATGCGGATGCTGAATTGGGTGCATTGCACGCTCTTCAAGCCCAAGTCGAGCTTGCGAAAATCACGTATGCACGGGATCAGGCGCAATTTAAGGTGCATGCAGTGAGTAAGCAAACTGTTGATAGTGATGAATGGAATTTACGTAATCTGCAGGCTCAAGTGGAACAACAAAAAGCAACAGTGGAGAAAAAAACCATTCGCGCGCCCTTTGATGGGCGGGTTGGGATCAATAATGTGAGTCCTGGCCAATATCTTAACGTAGGCGATACGGTGACTACCCTACAAGCGCTCGATCCGATCTATGCTGATTTTAATCTACCCCAGCAAACTTTAGCGCAACTGCGCATGCAGCAGTCTGTTAAAGTTTATACAGATACCTATCCTGAAAAAACATTTACAGGGAAAGTGACCACCATTCAGCCTTTGGTCGACAGCAATACCCGCAACGTACTCACGGAGGCGACTTTACCTAATCCCCAAGCATTATTGATACCTGGAATGTTCGTCCGCGTGGTTATCGATGTGCAATCACAACGTAAATACGTCACCTTGCCACAAACAGCAGTAAGCTTTAACCCTTATGGGGATATTGTTTATTTGGTGAAAGATAAGGGTGAAAAAGATAAGGAAAATAAACCTGTGCTTTATGTTGAGCAGGTTTTTGTTACACGCGGTGATACCCGTGGTGATCAAGTTGCGATTTTAAAAGGGGTTAAACCGGGGGATGTAGTGGTAAGCAGTGGTCAATTAAAGCTTAAAAATGGCAGCAAGGTTTTCATTAATAATTCGCTGCAACCGGCTAATTCTGCGGATCCCAAAGTTAAAGAACGTTAAGCATAAAGCGGTTTTAAAGGATTAGTTATGGCATTTACCGACATATTTATTAAACGACCCGTACTGGCAACTGTTATTAGTTTAATGATACTTGCGATGGGGTTACGTTCACTGTTTTCATTGCCGGTGATGCAATATCCTTTTACTGAGAATGCGATCGTTACCGTAACGACGGTGTACACCGGTGCAAATCCTGATGTGATTGCAGGGTTTATTACTACACCCATGGAGAATTCGATAGCCCAGGCTAATGGTATTGATTACATGACCTCGACCAGTATTCAGGGTACCAGTATTATTACCGTCAACTTACGATTGAATTATGACCCCTTAAAAGCGCTGTCTGACATTACCGCAAAAGTTAATGCTGTGTTAAACCAGCTTCCTAAAAACTCGCAACAGCCCGTGATAACGGTTTCGGTAGGGCAGACCATCGATTCAATGTATATTGGTTTTTACAGTGATGAGTTACCTATTAATAAAATAACAGATTACTTAATCCGCGTCGTTCAGCCTAAGTTACAAGCAGTTAATGGCGTACAAAAAGCGGAAATTTTAGGAAATCAAACCTTTGCCCTGCGTGCCTGGCTTGACCCGGTAAAAATGGCGGGATTTGGGGTAACTGCAGCTGAGGTGGGTGTCGCTTTGGCAAATAATAACTTTGTGTCTGCAGTTGGAAGAACCGATGGGCAGATGTTTATCCAAAATTTTATTGCCAGTACTGATTTAACTAACGTTGATGAATTTAAGAAAATGATCATCAAGGCGCAAAATGGCGCCATTGTTCGTTTAAGTGATATTGCACGCATTGATCTAGGGGCCCAGAATTATAACTCGATGGTTCGTTTCGATGGTCGTACCGCAGTATACATTGGTATAGTCGTTGCACCTTCTGCAAACCTACTCACGGTTATTAATGATATTAAGAAAATTTTTCCCACCATACAATCTGAGCTTCCTCAAGGTCTTAAGGCTGCAATTGTCTATGATGCGAGTCTTTTTGTTGACTCCTCAATTCATGAAGTCATTATGTCGTTACTGGAAGCATTCTTAATCGTTACCGTGGTCATTTTTATTTTTTTAGGATCGATTCGTTCGGTAATTATTCCCTTAATTGCCATTCCCTTATCTATAATTGGCGCCTTTTGGGTCATGCTTATTTTGGGCTATTCGATTAATCTCTTAACTTTATTAGCCATGGTCCTAGGCATTGGTTTAGTAGTCGATGATGCGATTATTGTGGTAGAAAATATTCAGCGTCATATTGAGGAAGGGCGCACTCGAGTCAAGGCGGCGTTATTAGGGGCGCAGGAATTAGCTAATCCAATTATTGCAATTACTTTGGTGCTCGTGGCCGTTTATGCGCCCATTGGTTTTATGGGAGGTCTCACGGGGGCGCTATTTACCGAATTTGCTTTTTCTCTTGTCGGCGCAGTAACCATTTCAGCCATTATTGCACTTACTTTGTCGCCGATGATGTGTTCCAAATTACTGAAGGTGGGTGAGGGGGAAAGCAAGAGCCGCTTCATGCAATATGTGGATGAGCGCTTCTTGCGGCTCGAAAAAGCATATGAGCATTTTTTGGCCAAGACTCTGAATTACTTACCCGTAATTATGGTATTCGCCATCATCGTGCTTTTGAGTAACTATTTTCTTTTTGTAACTTCCGCATCGGAATTGGCGCCGCAAGAAGACCAAGGAATTATTATCTCTCAAGTAACGGCTGCGGCTAATGCTTCTTTGGCGCAGACACAGATGTACTCGCAAGAAGTTAATCGTATTTATCGAACGTTCTCTGAGACGGATCATGTATTTCAGGTAGATGGATCAACCGCGTTGAATAATGGCATCATCGGTATGGTTTTCAAACCCTGGGATGTGAGAACACGAACGACGAATGATATTCAGCCCTTGGTGCAGCGACAATTGAACCAAATTGCTGGAGCAAAGGCAGCTGCCTTTCAACCCCCCTCATTACCGGGTAATAATAGTGGATTACCCATTCAGTTTGTAATAACTACTACGGAAACTTTTGAAAACTTAAATGCAGTCATGCAGCCGATTTTAGATAAAGCAAAAGCCACGGGAATCTTTGCTTATATGGATCCAGATTTGAAAATTGACCAGTTACAAACGCGTATACGTCTCAATCGTGACAAAATTTCACAATTTGGTTTGAACATGCAAGACATCGGGAATGTTTTAGGTGCTTCATTAAGTGAAGGCTATATCAATTATTTTAATTATGCTGGGCGCTCCTACCAGGTCATTCCACAAGTAAAGCGTGCCGATCGTTTAAATCCTGATCAAATCCTTAATTATTATTTGCGCACAAGTAATGGCAATAATATCCCCTTGAGTACGGTCGCAAAATTGGAACAGCAAGTGGTGCCGGAGGCACTAAATCACTTTCAACAATTGAACTCAGTGACCATTTCCGCGGTTGCCTTTCCTGGGGTAACGATGGGACAAGCACTGGATACCTTGGCCCGTATCGCGAAAGAAAATTTACCCCAAGGATACTACATCGACTATGGCGCGCAATCACGACAATTCGTCAAGGAAGGTTCAGGGCTTATTGTTACTTTTTTCTTTGCACTTATTTTAATTTATCTGTCTTTGGCCGCATTATTTGAAAGCTTCCGTGATCCACTAATTGTATTAATCAGCGTTCCGATGTCGATATGCGGCGCGATGATTTTTATCAGTTTGGGAATTGGTAAAGCAACATTGAATATTTACAGTGAGGTGGGCCTGGTTACCCTAATTGGGTTAATCAGTAAACATGGAATTTTGATTGTGCAATTTGCCAATGATCTACAAGTTGCTGGAAAGAAAAAACTCGAGGCGATACTTGCTGCCTCGGCAATTCGTTTAAGGCCGATTTTAATGACCACGGCGGCTATGGTTCTGGGCGTTATCCCATTAATCATTGCCACCGGTGCTGGAGCCAAAAGTCGCTATAATATCGGCTTGGTTATTGCGACAGGGATCTCTATCGGTACGCTCTTTACTATTTTTGTTGTGCCCGCCATGTATTTAATTCTCGCGGAGGATCATGCAAAAAAAGCACGTGAAGAGCGGTATGATGAGGAAGAGTCTTTAGCGTGACTATAAGTTTCTTCCTCGTATTCTGTAGGGACTCAATGCATAAACTTTAGGCTGCTGGTCGATTTACTTCTAATTCAGGTTCTACTTTGGGCTCAACTTCTGGTGCGAAAAAGCCATGAGGATTCGGTGGCGGCTTAATGTCTTCCTTAAATTGATAAAATAACTTTGCCCGTGTTGAAGTAAACAAATGCAGGGCTTCAATAATGTAGAAGAGAGCCATTTTTACATATTCCCAACTCCAAGAGCAAATAGCACGATGCTCGAGTAATGTTGTGGCATAACGTATAGAATTGTCTTCATATTGTTGTTGTATAATTGCTAAGCGTTGGTTTGGTGTAAGCTTCGTGTTATTAGCATGAGAAAGGAAAGCGTTAATTATCTCTGCCTTTGGTTTTTTAGATTGCTCATCTTCAAAAAATGAATGACGTTCGGGTCGTAAATACTCACAAAAGGCAAAAAGAGTTGAACAGATGCGATCAAGTTGAAAATAATGCGTATGGTGTTGTTTTTTGAACTCCTCCGCTTTTTGTCGCATGCGCTGTGCAATCTCCTTATCGACCTGCTTCACTGGTGCCGCCGCTTTAAAAATTTCTTGTTTACTGCTCTGCAAAAATTCTTGTAAATTCTGGCGATACTCTTCTTTTATTTGATGATTTACTAAATTATCAACGTGTGTCAAAGCAATTAAATTCCGTTCGAAATGTTCCTCTAAATGCTCCTGGAGAACCAGCTGTTGTTGCTCTTGCTCCCATTGCAATTGCTCATTATCAATAAAGGATAATTGTCCATGGGTTGCCTCTATCTGAAAATTTTTTGAGGCAATTAATCCTAGTCCGTAGTGGTGCGCAGCACTGATATAATGAGAAGTATTTTGAAAATCGAGCGCGTATTCGGTTAATGCCTGAATGGAAAGAGAATCAGGGATATTACACTTCTCGGGTAAGGAATCAATTTTTTTCTCAGTTAATAATTGTCTTAATTGTTTAACGACCGAGGGATAAATTTGAACAATTTGTTGCTGCGTGTTCAGCAGGATTTGTTTATCTTGAGTGCTTTTTAATAAGTTAATATGTTCGTGCAAACTATGTAAATTTGCATATTCATTTACTCCATAATGGTGTGCGGCACTGATATAATGAGCAATAACCTGAAAATCAGGGGCGGCTTCAGTCAACGCTTGCATGGAAAGAGAATCAGGAATATTAGGTTTCTCTTGTAATGAATCAATTTTTTTCTCGGTTAATAACTGAGTTAATTGTTTAACGACCAAGGGATAAGTTTTAACAATATGTTGCTGAGTTTTAAGCTGGGTTTGTTTGTCTTTAGTGCTTTTTAATAAGTTAATATGTTCGTGCAAACTATGTAAATTTGCATATTCATTTACTCCATAATGGTGTGCGGCACTGATATAATGAGAGGTGTTTTGAAAATCGAGTGAGGTTTCTGTTATCGCCTGAATGGAAAGAGAATCAGGAATATTAGACTCGTGTAATGAATCAATTTTTTGCTCAGTTAATAACTCTGTTAATCGTCTAACGACCAAGGGATAAATGTTAACAATATGTTGCTGTGTGTTTAGCAGGGTTTTTTTGTCTTTAGTGCTCTTCAGCAATTGAATGTTATGATATAGACTATAGAAATTTGCATACTCACTACTCAGTTCATATGACTCTGATTGTAGTTTTTGCTGGTTATTTCGCGTATTAATTTTACGATTTTCTAAATACCGCATACTACACAGTAATCCTAAATATGTTTCAGAAGGTAAATTCAAACTGTGCAACAGATTTTTATAGAATTCAAAAGTAATTTTTTTCAGCGGTAATTGCAGACATCCGGGCACTAAACCGAGGCGCTCTTCCCATACTTGAGCCTCATCGAGCATTACTTCGATAACCTTGGTTTTAATATCCTCTAAATGATCCATAAGTGAATGGTAGATTCCTGAAGTGAGCTCGCTTACTTTATTTTGTAAGCTCGTGTATAAAGACCACATGCTTGGCGCTTGTAAAAAGAGCTTAAAGTATGAATCGGATGAATTAATAATGCGCTCAATGGCTTGTGTTGAATTTTTAGCCTGTATCTGTAAATTTAGCTGTATTTGTTGATTAAAGCGTGCGTCACTATTTAACTTACTTAAATGTTCTGGGCTGAGATAAAAAAAGTTTAAAACATACCACATTGAGGAATATTTTACCAGGGTATGGAGCGCAGGCACATTTGCTGGATCTTGTTGATAAGGCAGAAGTTCTTGCTGATAAGATTTTAGCCGACCGAGTCGTGATAAAATTGTCTTGTGAATTTCCTGACCATAAGCGTCCTGGGTGAGATGTCTGTAAGAGCTAATCATCCCATGAATATGGTTATACATACTGTATAAATTGAATACATACAAGCCTTTTTTTATGATAATGGAATCGCTTTTGGTGGTTTTTAAGCGTTCTAAGCCCAATGCAGCTTGTTTAAGCAAATATAAATTATTAAGCAGTACCTTTAAAAAACGAATTTGCTGACCTTGCCCTAAATGCTGGTGCCCCTCCATCTCTGGAAAAGGCAATTCTTTACTCAGAGAAGTATGTAAATAATTTATTAGTAGTTCACTTAAAGTTTTTCTTAACTCGGTATGATTGTCCGGGAGCGTTTTGGCTATCCGATCTGCGGGTAAGAGCATTTTGAGCACCGGAACATCAAAATAGCCTACCAGTTTAATCACCTCATCACATAGCCTGTCCACATGGGGTGACAGGAAAGCGGATTTCAGCAAATAGCCTTCGCGCGGAGTTAGTTTGGGCGTCCATGGACACAGTTGCGCGTTCATATTAATGGTTTGAGTAATGGAGTTCTGAATTTCCTGAGAAACTGGGTCCAAGGCATTCACTTTTTCGGAAATATGTGTGTTTACTTGCTCTAAAGCTAATAATTTTTCATAGCTAAAGAAACGTAACGGAATACCGACAAAATGTTCATAACGGTAAGGTGAAAAACTAAAATCTAGAGGAGGGGTGATGAACACTTTGCCGAAAAAATTATAATCAACAGCCAACAGCGTATCTAAATTCAAATTGGATAAGAAATATGCGTCAAGTTCCTTAAAAGAATGATACAGCTCCGCAGGCATCGCCTGTTGAATATTTTGATATAAGCCGATACATCGCAAGAACGTCTCTTTATCGAAAATAAAAATTCGCTGTAACCGCACATGAGGTAGAGGTGCAAGGAGCGTATACACTTTATCTTGGAAATGTTTCAAACTACGAAAAAAATTTTGTTTGTCTGCAAAGGGTAATGAATCCAGGCAAAATTGGTGCGGAGTGAAGGTTATTTTTTTGATTAATGATTTATTTTTTGTCATAAATTCATCAAGAAGCTCATCACATTTATTTTCTTTAGCCCGATCACATAAAGGCCAATTTGGCGTCCTGATAATGGAATGAGAGTAGAGTAAATTGAGCAGCTGATTTATATATAGTGATATGGTTTGAATCTGTTGTGTTGGTTTAAGTAAATCAACTTGTTGTTTTAAGGTAAATTGATAATAAGATTTCACCTCCTCTGGAGACAAAATCTTTTGTTGTTCCAGGCTGTAAATTGCTTCGACTCCATCCAGCGCCGTGAGATTTATTGTTTCTAAATAAGCCTGAACGCTGTTGGTGAGGTGTTTGAATTCATTATAATTAAGAGCCATGTCATCCCCGATTACAGGGGCTTTTGTATGCAGTGCGTGTAGATAAAAAGCAAATTTTTTCATGGATTCGCGCAAAGAAAAGGGTGCTAAAAATTCTAGCCTGTGTTCAAGAGTTGAATACAGATTGTTTATACCCGCTTGCATATGCGGTCTAATGTTAAGGGGTATTAGCTCATTATCCGCAAGTTCTGCATTTATCGTTTTGAATTCTTTTTGTAACATGCGTATAACTTTTTCAAGGTAATTCTTAGTATGTAAAAATTCTTCTCTTCTTAAGAATAAACTGGGTGGTGATTTCTCAAGCTTAATCTCTATACCCGCGGGTAACGGCTGGTTCACCAGGGGGGATATGGGAATAGATGCCGATAAATTATGGATTAATTCACTATTTAGTTCTATCTGGAACGCTTGGCTGTTTAGTTTCTTGCCGATGGATGTTTCTATTTGCTCACAGATTCTAATGAAATCGGCAACAGTTGACGTTTTCCCTGCTATACGACTGGGGATTAATCCTCGATCATGGGTTGTTTTTAGGGAATCAAGGATTGACTGAGGAAATTTTTCTTCAAGTTCCTCGATTGAAGGTGCAAGAGTATTGAGGTATTGCTGACATTTATTTTTTGCTTCTTGACTAAGCTTGGAAAGGGATAATCCCATATTTTTGGGGGTATGTAATAGCGCCATCAAGTTTATCAATATTTGCTCTTGAGTTCTTAGCTGAGTTTGGCTGCCCTGTATTTCGGTAATTCTTTGCTTCGCTGCATCAATCCTGAGGTTGAAAAATTGTGGCTCATCAAGGGTCAGCAAATCAGGTCTTCTATGAGCAAAATCAATTATTTTTGCGGGTAAATAAATAATTTTTTCATAAAATTCATGTATTTTTTCAAGCAGTGGCGTGGTCAAAGTACCTGGCTTCAACAAAGCATTCATTTCAATTTTATCAACAACGACAAAAAGCTGAGCAATATAGGTATATTTAAGGTGATTCAAATTGTCGCATATCATCTCTTGTGAGCGTTCACTCAATTTACCCAACTGTTCTAATGTGCTTATAGCCAACACGAGAGTATTGCGGATAATGTGAATATATTTGAAGGCTTTAAAGAAGAAAAAAAGGCTGTTGCCATGTAGATGTTCGAGATCATTGAGGAGGGCGACGGCAGCTGTACGTAACTCCTCGATTTTTTCCTGATTAAGTCCGGGCTCATCTGTTTTAATGCGAACCGTAAATTTTTCAATAGTGCGTGTTACATTTTCAATCCAGATGGGGGCATAACCGCCAATTTCAGTCAGAAAACTATAATCCATTTGTTCATTGACTGGATGAAGCTTCCTTACGGTCATTCCGATAATATCACCAGCACGCTCACTTATTGAAAATTGCGTAAAAGCCTTTTTTGCCTCGGGGAACTGTTGATCTAATAAGTTTTTTAATGGCTTTACAATGGAAAAAAATGAATTAAATTCTTGCGCGAATAACTCAGTAATGTCTACATCCAAATGCGTGATTAAATAGCATGCTTCATGAATACGATAGATGCTATCCCAAAATTTAGCGAGAGATAATTCCGTTCCCTCCAGAGTGTGTAATCCGGTACGTGCATAATATAAAGAGTTAATGAGTTTTTTAATCTGAGAAATATGGGCGGGTTCTAGCTCAAAATTTGTGAAGGGTACCTCTGACGTTATGGGGGAGTCGAGCTCAAGATAATCGGATAGATAGTGGTATATTATGGGGTGAGCTAAGGGGCCTTTGCAAAAAGCGAAAATTTTTTTTTCTTGATGCTCAATTTTCTCAGCAAGCTTATATTCACGGATAGAATTTAGAAACAGAGGATCCTTAATGATTTTCTTATACCAGGAGATTATTCTGTATTCTGATAGCGTTTCGTCAATTTTAGAGTACATCGCGCGCCTAACTCCGTGTTGCTCACACAAACTGTCTAAGTTAAGTGCATCATACTCAAACAATGAAGCTTAGAACAGTACTAATTGATATTTTTTATTGACAGCTCGAGCATGAATTCTGCTACTTTCTCCGCAAAGACTGGATAATCTGTATAGGCATTGATGGTGATGACTTGATTGATGCGTTCATGAGTCCGTTTTGATTCTTCAATCATCGCTTTGACCTTATCTCCTTCATTACATTCAAAGTAAACATCAGACTCGGGTCGACGTAAAAACTGTGCTTTAAATGACTTAAAGACAAGAGATATTTTCGTATTCAGTAAATCAGCCTGATAAAATCCGTGCAGACCGCCTGCTAAATCTGCTCCTGCAGCTAATGCACCAAAGTACATCGAGTTGAGATGATTGCGGCTGCGGCGACGTAATGGCAGACGGATAATGATCCGTTCAGAATCAAGCCTTATTATTTTTGGTTTCAAATAGCCAAGCATGGCCACTTGAAAATGGCAAAAATACCAAAAAAATAATCGAAAGCGCAGACTGGGTTTCATGATTTTTCCTCAGGAGTTAACTTTATTTGATAAATTTGAAAATCTTGAACTGCTTTATCCGGTTGTAACACAATCATTGTTAAGGCTACTTTAAGGTTAAGCTCAGGTAAAAAAAGTTCCGAGGACAAACGCCAAAAAGGAGTATTGGCAGCAATTCCAGAATCAATCAGTGATGGTTTAATCAAAAATTGCGGATGTATCGATAAGTCTGCATCGCGAATTTTTGCTAGGTAGGGTGTGTAAAATGAGCTGATTGAATTGGCAGCAGCATAAGACAGCGCTGTTTTTTTTAAAGGAAGTATTTGCGCATCATTTTTGCTGTAGTGTACAGAAAATGCAGACAGCAACGCTTTCTGGCTCCAGACTGTGACTGATTGTGCCTCTGCCAGAAGCGTGCCACTGTAAAAAAATAGTAATAAAATAACGCGTAAAGGCATATCCCTGTTCCAAAAAATCAAGTTTATTTTAGTGTAGCTGAGTTGGAGCCAATGGCGACATAAATTTTTACAGTATTGGAATTTAATTGTGACGCACATGCAAGCGACTGTTTATACAAGTAATTACTATTAATACATAGGCGATTTAAAGTTGTTTCAGGTATTTAACAATTCTTAAGTGAAACAAGATTAGGAACCTTAGCGGCAATAGGATATAATATTAAATGTACCTTTATCCCATCTGGGTAATAAAAGGATTTCCTAAACCTCTCTAAGGCTTTGGGGGCAATCAAAAAAATCAATAATCCCTGATTTAGAGTCCTAACCATTTATTGTCGAATCCTATGCAAACTATTAGTATCCGGGGTGCAAGAACCCATAACTTGAAAAATATTCATGTTGATTTGCCGCGTGATCGGTTGATCGTTATCACCGGTCTTTCTGGTTCTGGTAAATCTTCTTTAGCGTTTGATACGCTCTATGCCGAGGGGCAAAGGCGTTATGTTGAATCTCTTTCTGCTTATGCACGACAATTTCTATCGATGATGGAAAAACCAGATGTTGACTCCATCGAAGGATTGTCTCCAGCCATTTCCATCGAGCAAAAGGCAACATCCCATAACCCACGTTCCACGGTAGGAACCATTACTGAGATTTATGATTACTTAAGACTGCTCTATGCCCGCGTGGGTGAACCGCGATGCCCTCGTCATCATATTAGCTTGCATGCGCAAACGGTGAGCCAGATGGTGGATCAGGTTTTAGCATTGCCGTCTGATTCAAAGGTTATGATTTTGGCGCCGGTAGTGCGGGAGCGCAAAGGCGAACAGGTGCAACTTCTGCAACAGCTACAGGCAAAAGGCTATGTGCGTGCTCGTATCGATGGTGAAATTTATGATTTGGACAACCCGCCTAAGCTTGGGTTGCGCACTAAACATACCATTGAAGTAGTGATTGATCGCTTTAAGGTGCGCCCTGATATCGCACAACGCTTAAGCGAATCCTTTGAAAATGCGCTTACCCTTGCGGAAGGATTAGTTATCGTCGCTGCAATGGAGGGTGAATTTGCCGATTTGGTCTTCTCTTCAAAATTTGCGTGCTCTGAATGCGGTTATAGTTTAAGCGAGTTGGAGCCCCGTCTGTTTTCATTTAATAATCCAGTGGGCGCATGCCCATCCTGTGATGGTCTGGGCGTGGATCAATTTTTTGACCCGGATCGCGTAATTCACGATGCCGGTGCAAGCCTTGCTGAGGGTGCGATTCGTGGCTGGGATAAAAAAACGCATTACTATTTTTCAATGCTGGAATCGCTGGCACGACATTATCGTTTTGATATTAACTGTGCGTTTTGTGATTTGCCTTCCGATATTCAGCAGATTATTTTATATGGCAGCGGTCGGGAGGTGATTGAGTTCAATTATCATCGCCCTAACGGCAGTTACATGGTCAAGCGGCATATTTTTGAAGGAATTATTCCGAATATGCAGCGCCGTTATCATGAATCGGATTCGGGCATGGTACGCGAGGAGCTCTCAAAATATCTCGCTTCCCGTCCCTGCCAAAGTTGTTCAGGAACAAGACTACGCGAAGAAGCGCGCCATGTTTTTATCGATAATAAAAATCTTCCTGAAATTACTGCTTATTCAATTGAGAATGCTTATGATTTTTTTCGTAATCTGCGCTTGCAAGGGTATAAGGGCGAGATTGCTGCAAAAATCAATAAAGAAATCGTTGAACGACTAGGCTTTTTGGTAAATGTCGGTCTGGATTATCTATCGCTAGCGCGAAGTGCAGAGACCCTATCAGGAGGCGAGGCGCAGCGTATTCGACTTGCGAGTCAAATCGGTTCGGGCCTAGTCGGCGTCATGTATATTCTCGATGAGCCATCGATAGGATTGCATCAGCGCGACAACGATCGCTTGTTAAAAACCCTAATTCACCTACGCAACTTGGGAAATACGGTCATTGTAGTAGAACATGACGAAGATGCGATTCGTAATGCAGATTATGTCCTGGACATTGGGCCTGGCGCCGGTGTGCATGGGGGAAATATTGTGGCTCAAGGTACTCCCGCAGAAATTATGCGAAACTCGGAGTCTTTGACCGGGCAATATCTTTCCGGAAAGCAAGCAATTGAGGTACCGGTAAATCGATTGCCGGTGGATGCGAAGCGAATGATCCACTTAAAAGGCGTAAGCTGTAATAATCTACATGGGGTTAACGTAAGTATCCCCTTAGGTCTTATGACCTGCATTACCGGGGTTTCTGGTTCAGGCAAGTCAAGTTTGATTAACGATACTTTATATCCTTTGGCTGCAAATCAATTAAATCGCGCAAGTCTTATGACCATGGGTTCAGTAAAAGAAATCCAGGGCTTAAATGCGTGTGATAAAGTAATTGATATTGATCAAAGTCCCATTGGCAGAACACCGCGCTCAAATCCTGCTACTTATACTGGCTTATTTACTCATGTTCGTGAGCTTTTTGCAGAAACACCGGAGGCGCGTGCTCGTGGTTATCAACCAGGGCGATTTAGTTTTAACGTGCGCGGAGGACGATGCGAGGCCTGTCAGGGAGACGGTTTAATCAAAGTGGAGATGCATTTTCTTCCCGATATTTATGTCGCCTGTGATTTATGCCAAGGTAAACGCTACAATCGTGAAACATTGGATATCCAGTACAAAGGGAAAAATATTCATGAAATTTTAGATATGACCGTAGAGGATGCTTGCAGCTTTTTTGTCGCGATACCTGTACTATACCGTAAATGCCAAACACTGATGGATGTGGGCCTCTCCTACATCAAACTTGGACAAAGTGCGACTACTTTATCCGGGGGGGAAGCACAGCGAATCAAGTTAGCACGTGAATTATCAAAAAGAGGTACCGGAAGTACCTTATATATTCTCGATGAACCTACTACAGGTTTACATTTTCACGATACGAAGCAATTATTATCCGTTCTTTTTAGGTTAAGAGAACAAGGAAACACGATTGTCATCATTGAACACAACCTCGATGTCATTAAAACTGCGGATTGGATTATTGATCTAGGCCCAGAGGGTGGTAGTAAAGGAGGAAAAATTATTGCTACCGGGACCCCGGAAGAGGTGGCGAAATGTTCTCAATCGTATACCGGACAATTTTTAGCGCCATTACTCATCGCTAAAAAACAAGAACCTGCCTTGGTTTAAATTAAAGCCCCTCAGGGGCTTTTTTTTTAGAAAAATTTGACTATAACTAAAGAAAGACTTTTAAAGGAAGAAAAAATGGGCAAATTTTTAATATTTCTATTAATTTTAGGGGTGGTGGTCGTTGTATGGGCGATTAGCATTTATAACGCGCTTATCCAGCTCATTGAAACCATTAATAACGACAAAAAGCAAATCGATATCCAGTTAGATCGTCGCTATAAAGTGTTTGAATCACTTATCAATACCGTGAAGCAATACATGGATTATGAGCAAACCACACTAAAAGATGTAGTGGCTTTACGTAATCAAGCTCAAGCAGCTAAAGCGGCGGGTAATGAAGCCGAGCGGATTGAGGCAGAAAATGGGATTTCAAAGATTGCCTCCGGATTGAATGTGGTTTTTGAGAATTATCCACAGTTAAAAGCCAATGAGAACGTTTTGCAATTGCAAGAAGAAATAGTGAACACTGAAAACAAGTTGGCCTATGCAAAGCAAGCATATAACGATGCGGTTGAACGCTATAATGCTAAGAAAAAATCCTTTCTTGAATCAGTCATCGTCAATTATTATGCATCCGTTCTGGACAAAGAGTTCCTTTATTGGGGGTTGCCAGAGGAACAAATTCAAGCCAGTGAAAATTATATTGTCAAATTTTAGGCAAAACGATGAGCCTAAATGATTACGAACGTCAAGGCAGTGATTGGCGCGCTCAAATACAAAAGAATCAGCGCAAAACCTATCTGGTTATTGCGCTCTTTCTCATTATTTACGTGCTTGTGGGGTTTATTGTTGATGTCGTCCTTTTGCAATCCCAGTACACCAATTTAACAACTGAAAATGCTATTTATGCGCTGACACACTTTTTAGTTATCCCATACGGCACATTAATCATGTTGGGTATTGCCGGAATTTCCTTGTTAATCACTTATGCTTTGTACGACCGCATTATGTTACTCGGAACGGAGTATCATCAGGTAACCGCAGAAACTGCACAAAATTTACAAGAAAAGCAACTTTATAATGTCGTGGAGGAAATGACCGTTGCTGCGGGGCTGCGCTACATCCCGCGCGTTTTTATTATTGAAGCGGATTATATGAATGCCTTTGCCAGTGGTTTTAGTGAGCGTTCAGCGATGGTTGCAATCACCCGCGGATTGATGCAAAAACTTACGCGGGCGGAACTCCAGGCGGTGATGGCGCATGAGTTAAGTCATATCCGACACGGCGATATAAAGCTCACGCTTACGGTTGCTCTTTTAAGTAATTTATTATTGATTGTTGTCGATATTTTATTCTATACCATGGCTTTCCGCCGTGATAATCGCCGTGAAGATAATCGTTTGGTTATGGTGATTATCGTTTTACGCTATGTATTGCCCTTGCTTACGGTAATATTGACCCTTTTTCTAAGTCGGACGCGAGAATATATGGCCGATGCTGGCTGTGTTGAGCTCATGCGGGATAATGAACCCTTGGCGCGCGCGCTACTAAAAATCGCTCAAGATCACCAGCAAAACGCAGAACAGTATCAATCTCAGTATGGGAATACACCTCATGAACAAGTACGCCAGGCCTCCTATTTGTTTGATCCCAGTGATATTGACCCGGTGAAATCAATGAGTAGCTTAATGGATACTCACCCAAGTGTTGAGCAACGCTTAGAAGCACTAGGATTTACGCGTAAACAGCAGGATTCCCGTGAATAAATTTCGTCGCCTTTTCCGTAAAAGTATGAGATCGAAATGGTCTCAAGTATACATTGGCCTATTCTGTACCCTCTTTATATTTTTTGCGTACACCATGCAATTACCCCTAGTAAGCTTCTTGATTAATCGGCTCGATAAACGAATTTACGATCAATTGGTGCAATTGAATCAACGCCCTCATAGCGCAAATCCACCGGTAGTGATTATCGATATTGATAATCTTTCAGTACAGAAAGAAGGGCGCTGGCCGTGGCCACGCAATAAAATGGCGGAACTAATTAATAAACTTAAAAAAGCAGGTGTCGTGACGATTGGTATGGATATCGTTATGGCTGAACCCGAAATGAACTATGCTCTCGGTTTACAAGATGAGATTAATACTTTCCCCCGTCAGGAGGCATGGCAACAGCAATTAAATTCTCTATTAGGAAAAATTGCCCCCGATGTGGACAACGATAAGATTTTTGCACACTCATTGCTGGATCATAATGTGATACTGGGCTTTTTATTCCATAATGATCGCACCATTCGTAAGGGAGAATTACCGCCACCCATTAAAGCACCCAATAATCAATATCTGTCTCCTGGTGATTTACCCTTACTACAATTTCGTGGCTATAACGGCTGTTTGCCTTTATTTCTACAAGCTTCTAATCTTGCAGGAGCAGTAACTAATTTGCCAGACGCGGATGGTTCAGTACGGCATGGATTACTGTTGGCTCGTTACAAAGATAAGCTTTATCCATCATTGGCCTTAGCTACAGCGATGAATTATTTATTAATTGATCATGCTGAGTTAAAAATTTCTGAAGGGCAACTTTATGGTGTGCAGTTAGGAGCGGTATTTGTACCTACCACCCCAGAAGGACAGATACTCATCCCTTTTTGGGGAGCTCCTGGCACCTTACCGTATTTTTCTGCTACGGAAGTTTTGCATGATGAAGTGAATCCCCAGTCGCTCCAGGGCACCATTGCGATTATTGGTTCATCACTAATCCTATTGGCCGATTTACATCAATCACCCATGGCTCAAGGATTTCCTGGAGTTGAGATGGTTGGGAATATGGTTCAGGGAATCATAGGACAGCAATTAGTTACTCCTTTTAATTGGAATAATACAACAGGTCGTATCTACTTTTTATTGACCGGATTATATCTTACGGCTCTATTTTCTTTTGTCGGTGCCACCGGGATGCTGCTTTTAGCGGTTTTTTCGATCATTGTGGTACTAGGCATAACATTTTATCTCTTTGTGTATCAAAGTTTGTATGTCGCTTTGGCTTCGGTTCTTATCTTAATTATCTTATTAACGATTCTCAATTATGGGCGCTTATTTCGCATGGAAAAGCGTCAAAAGAAAAAAATAAATCAATTATTTGGTCAGTACGTTCCCCAAGAGTACGTTAAAGAATTAATTGAATCTCCTGAACAATACAGCATGGAAGGAGAAGAACGTAATATGACCGTTTTATTCAGTGATATTCGTGATTTTACTTCCGTGAGTGAAAATTTAGTTGCATCTGAAGTGAAAAGGCTCCTAAATCGCTTTTTTACGCCAATTACCGAAATCATTTTTAGTTTTCGGGGTACGGTAGATAAATATGTAGGTGATATGATTGTTGCTTTCTGGGGGGCGCCGATGCACGATGAAAAACATGCATCCCACGCGGTGGAGTGTGCACTGGAGATGATGAAACGGTTACCAGAAATTAATAATGCAATGATTAAAGAGGGCTTGCCTGCAGTCAATATTGGCATTGGTTTGGCTACGGGGCTTATGAATGTTGGGGATATGGGCTCTGAATTTCGGCGTGCTTATACCGTTTTGGGTGATACGGTAAATTTGGCTTCACGGTTACAAGATTTAACTAAATTTTATCATGTGAATATTTTAGTCAGTGATGGCACGCGCTTGGGAATGGATGAATTTGTTTGGCGTGCTGTTGATAAAATCACAGTTAAGGGAAGAAAAACGGGGTTAACCATTTTTCAACCACTGGGTAAACTAAATGATTGTTCCGTGGACCAATTGGAAGAATTAAAAACCTATCATCATGCTTTAGAGGAATATTACGCTCAACGATGGGATAGCGCCCTTAATTTGTTTTCTTCGTTAAAGCAACATAATCCTGATGTTTATTTATATGAACTTTATCTTAAGCGTGTTCATGAATTTACTCAATCACCACCGCCGCCTAATTGGGATGGAATATTCATTCATACGCATAAATGATGGTTATTCTCTGAAGCCTACTCCCTTACGTAAAAGGATTAGATTCAGTATGAGTAATGCGATCAATAAGCTTAATGTCACGCCCATAGCCATGCCAAAATTCACTTCGCTTTGTCCCAACATCGCATCTCGTAATGCATTGACCATATATAAAATAGGGTTGAGCCAGGAAACTTTTTGCCAGAACTCCGGAAGCATCGAGGTGCTGTAGAAGACACCGCCCAAATACGTTAAGGGGGTGAGTACAAAGGTTGGGACAATCATGATGTCATCAAAATTACGAGCAACCATGGCATTGGTAAAACCTGCCAAAGAAAAAACCGCAGCGACTAAGATGACAACCAGTAATGTAAGAGGTAGATGATGCAAGTCAAGCTCTAGAAAAAGGCTCGCCACTAAAAAGACCAAAATAGCAACGATTAACCCGCGAAGAATACCACCGGTAATGTATCCAAGTAGTAATATTTCATCCCGCATGGGACTGATGAGCATCTCTTCAATACTTTTTTGAAAGCGTACACTAAAGAGCGATGTCGAGACGTTACCATAAGCATTCACAATAACGGACATCATAATTAACCCTGGTGCTATGAATGCGGGGTAATTAATGCCTTCAATCTGACCGATTCGCGGACCAATTAGACTACCAAAGATCAGAAAATACAGTGTAGTTGTAATTACGGGAGGCAGAAAGACCTGGCTTGCAATACGAAACATGCGCACCAGTTCTCGTCGGACCAGAGTATAGAGAGCAATTAATTGAGCTTTAATGACCATTTTTAATTAAATCCAGAAAAAGTTCTTCGAGTCGATTCGTTTTATTACGCATACTATGCACTTCAATTTCTTTTTGATTAAGTAAAGTGAACAGTTGGTTTAAATTTTGCTCATCAGTAACACGAGCCTCAATTGTATTGGCATCGATGAGTTCGGCCGAAAAGGGAGTTAAATCCGGTAATGACATCAATGGTTTGTCGATATTAAATACAAAGGTTTGATGATGTAAACTCTGGAGCAGTGCTTTCATTGAGGTATTTCTAATGATTCGCCCTTGATCAATGATTGCAATGTTTTTGCACAATTGCTCTGCTTCTTCGAGGTAATGAGTGGTTAGTATTATGGTTGTTCCTTCAGCGTTGGTACGTGTCAAAAACTCCCACATACTGCGGCGAATTTCAATATCTACTCCGGCAGTAGGCTCATCGAGAATTAAGACACGTGGACTATGAATTAGGGCGCGAGCAATCATCAGTCTTCTTTTCATGCCTCCAGAAAGGTGGCGCACGATGGCATTGCGTTTATCCCAAAGCCCGAGATTATGGAGTAGTTCTTCAGCTTTATCGTAAGCCTTGCTTCGGGTAATGCCATAATACCCGGCTTGACTCAATAATATCTGTAAGCAGTTCTCAAAAATATTTAAGTTCATCTCTTGAGGAACTAGTCCCAGACAGGCTTTCGCATGTTCTTTCTGAGTTTCGAGATCATAGCCGCATATTGAGATCTTGCCGCTTGTTTTACGCAGTAGGGTGCTGATTAAACCGATAGTAGTTGACTTGCCTGCGCCGTTGGCGCCCAGTAAGGCAAAAAAATCACCATTGTCAATCGTGATATCGATTCCTTTTAAAGCGTGCACACCATTATTGTAAGTTTTTACCAGATTTTTTATTTCTAATGCATGCATAGCCGGTGTTCGCTCAAAAATTGCATTATATACTTATCTGAGGGTGAAACACCAATACTATAGGTAGTTCGTGATTGTGCGTGCAAAACAATGTACGTGGAGCAGATTAATTTATGCTCTGTGAAAATTTAATTGAATGTTAGTTCATTATTTGCGTCAAATGTTCTCGAGCTAAAGTGATCCGTTGTGAAATTTTTCCGATATCTGCTTGCAATTGTAAATGAGCAGCAGCTTGATTAGGACCGCCATTTATTTGCGCTAAGGCGCGCTCCATCGCTTGACGTTGTTGTTCCAGGTTATCGATCTCTTGTTCTAAATCAACGATACGTTGCTGGCGGGTGCTTAATTTTTCCAGTCCAAAGGGTGTTTTGTTCTCGGGAATTGGTTGGCGCATAAAATGTTGATAACAGCCGACTAGGATATTAATTTTGCGTTGTACTTGCTCTGCAAGGTAAAGCGAGCGGCTCAGACGGGATTGTTGCGAGAGCGTGATTAAGTCTTCGCGCAACTCCGCAACCAAGCGCGTACCGTTGATATCCTCGCGAGTACGAAACAACGATTTCGGTAAATGCTGAGCTGACAATAGATGCCTTACCTCGTTAAGCTTCCATTCCAGTTCTGGAAGACGATGCTCTAATGCAGATACGAGATCGGATGTCTTCATCTAGAGTGCGGGTTCTAAATCTGGCTCTTTTAGCAGCCAGTTGCTGATAAACGGTGGGATACACATAAATATTAATCCGCCAATCAATGTCAGCTCATAACGTGCCATGCTGCCCACATTAATACCTTCTGGAGGAATAAAACTCACCGCAAGAGTCGCAAGGACTCCGATAATGCCAATGAAGGATACAAAAAGCATTCCCCCAATGCCGCCTGCAATTTTAAATGCACGAGGATGATCGGGAGAAGATAAGCGTAATTTTATGGCAGCTAAAAACATTAAGAGGTACATTAGCATATAGAGCTGAGCAGCAAGAGCGGTTAATAACCAATAAGAACCGTTAACGCTGGGCATGAACAAGAACAATGCCGACAGTACGGTTACGATAATGGCCTGACCAAAAAGCATAACAACGGGAGCCCCTTGCTTATTCACTTTTTGAAAAAATTCCGGCAAGTTTCCATCTTCTGCAGCGACTAACAAACCTTTGGTTGGGGCAATAATCCAATTACTAACACCGCCCAAGCCACCAAGAACTAACATGAGCGCGACCACAGGCATCATCCAGTGCATGTGGTAACTGGAAAAGAATGCCGAGAAGGCTTGCATAATACCTGCGACTAAATTGATATCGCTATGAGGTAATACTACTGCGATGGCTAAAGAACCAAGGATTAAGGTACTAAGAATAATGGTCACGGAATAAATAAGCACTTTGGGAAATGCATGTTGGGGATTGGCGACATCGTTCGCATGGACTGTGGCAATTTCAATTCCGCAAAAAGACATAATGATGGCAGTGAGCGAAACCCACATCGAATGATCCGATACATGAGGGACGATACTTGGAATATCGAACTGAATTTGTAAAGGATTTCCTTGGACTATCCACACCACCCCCAAACCGATGATCAGTGACATGGGTAACAAAAGCCCAGCGAGGGAACACAGGTTGCTGAAAATTGCTGAAGAACTCATGCCGCGCAAGTTAAGTAAAGTTGCGCCCCAAAAACAGGTGACAATGATAGTCCATAAAAAGTAGGGATTACCGCTTAAGGTCGGGTTGATTAAATATCCGATGGTCCCAGCAACAAAGGAGAGGATCGTGGGATACCAAATTACGTTCTCAATCCACTGCAGCCAAATGGCTAAAAAACCGGTTTTCTTGCCGAAAGCCTCTTTAACCCAGATATAAATGCCCCCTTGTTTAGCCCAACCGGAAGCCAATTCGGCAGAAACCAGTGCTGTGGGTATCAAAAAAAACAGAGCACCTAGGACGAAATAAAATATGAGCTGACTACCAAATAGTGCTGTAGCCGGAAGATTACGAATGCTATCAACCGAACCCACGGTAATCATAGTTAGGCTGAAAATTGTCAGTGAATGTTTTTTTGTGCTCATCGCAGTCCTTCATTGCAGTCCAAGGGCTAATCTCAGGTTGATTATACTGAGATAAGCTTAAGGAACCCTTAATAATAGCATAATTAATGACCATGTCAGCAAAATTTTAATAGTAATGCTGCTCATCCAGACAATAGATGTCTTTTTTCCTCTAAAAATAACATGATTTAACTAGAAAATCTTGAATTTTAAAAAACGCTTTTTAAACTTAGGAAACATGATTGAGTTTGATCTCTTACTGGCGCAGATTAGATTACCTATGTTATAGTGACTCCTTTTTAGGTACAAATACCATGTTTGACAGTTTATCAGAACGCTTGACCCGTACCTTTAAGAACCTTCGCGGACAGGGTCGTTTAACCGAAGAAAATGTGCAAAATGCACTCAGAGAAGTCAGGCTGTCACTTATTGAGGCCGATGTTGCTTTACCTGTGGTTAAAGAGTTCATCGAACAAGTAAAGAATAAATCTCTTGGTCAAGAAGTATCAACGGAATTAAGTCCCGATCAAGCATTCATCAAAATAGTCCATGACGAATTAGTTGCTGTTCTTGGGGGCATACGCGCTGAATTGAATTTTAAAACACAGCCCCCTGCCGTGTTCCTTATGGCCGGACTTCAAGGTTCAGGTAAAACAACAAGTACCGCAAAACTTGCACGTTATTTGAAAGAAACAGAAAATAAAAAAGTAATGGTGGCAAGTGCCGACATTTATCGTCCGGCAGCGATTAAACAGCTACAAATTCTGGCTGAGCAGATCGGCGTAAGTTTTTTCCCATCAGACGCGCATGAAGATCCTACAGAGATAGCGCGTAAAGCACTGGATACAGCCAAAAAGCAATTTGTTGATGTGTTAATTCTGGATACGGCAGGTCGTTTACATATCGACAACGAAATGATGGCCGAAATCAAGTCATTGCATCAGATCATTAATCCGGTAGAGACTCTATTTGTCGTAGACAGCATGACTGGACAGGATGCAGCCAATACAGCAAAAGCGTTTCATGATACGCTCCCGTTGACTGGTGTTGTTCTTACGAAAACAGACGGTGATGCCCGAGGCGGAGCTGCCCTTTCAGTGAAACAGATCACAGGGCAACCCATCAAATTTATCGGTAGTGGTGAAAAAGTTGAGGCACTGGAGCCTTTCCATCCCGAGCGGATTGCTTCAAGAATTTTAGGAATGGGAGACATTCTTACTTTAATTGAAGAAGTAGAACGAAAGGCTGACAAGCAGGCCAGTGAAAAATTAGCGAAAAAGCTCAAAAAAGGTAAAAGTTTTGACTTAGAGGATTTTCGACAACAACTACTGCAAATGAATAACATGGGTGGAGTTGCTG
>Ga0209960_1001850_pt1 | contig 24320 bp, 27 predicted proteins | sample ThiBiot_500_plan_2_FD_183947 | JGI IMG/M metagenome (GOLD analysis project Ga0209960, IMG submission 183947) | Wastewater bioreactor microbial communities from Cape Town, South Africa - Thiocy_expt_500_plan (SPAdes) | ecosystem: Engineered > Bioreactor > Thiocyanate-remediating >...
TTTTTTTTCTTCTCTTTTTCAATCTCAATTGCTCGATCGTTCACAAGAAATTACAAAAACATATTTTAGAAAAATAATACGACAAAGAAATCGAATCTCAATCGAGAGGTAGATTTCGAACAAATAAAACGCACAGATTTCACCGTCGAAAACACTCTCAACACAATATGTACATGTTTTTCAGCGAGTATGCACAACAAACATATGATCACGTAGGAAAATGACATTCAGATTTAATCATTTCGTTTTTGTTTTTGTAATTGTGAGATGAAGAAAGAAAGCAAGTCAATGAAATGCTTTTTATTTTCTAGAAAATGGCTCGACGACAAGATCGAAAAGTGATTAAAATCGAAGCAGCTTACGGATCGGATCGACAGACGTTTATTGTCAAACGAAATTACGATCTACGTGTTCGTGACGTTCAAGATGATGCCGCCAAGGCTTTTCGAATCCCTGTCGATGAACTGATTCTCTATTGGAAAGTAGGCGAAAATCGAGTCATTCTTTTCAAAATTTGAAATTACTCATTGATTTCGTTTAGGGTCGAAATATTTGTGAAACACCCAATGAACTTCTAGAAACTCTGGGCATTGAAAACAATCATACAATGCGTATTTGTCGAAGTGACGATCCAAATCAACGAGCTCGACAACAACAATTACGTGCTTATAATCCTGTTAATCAATTATCACCATCATCATCAATTGATTTTCAGAATCAACAACAAGCATACTATTATCCTCTCCAACAACAACAACAACAACAACAACCACAAGTCTACGCAAATTATCCAATGAATTACGATCAACAAACACAAAATTATGTCGTATCACCTCGGTAAGATTGACTACTAGAGTTCGTGTTTTTTATTCGTCATATGAAATCGACAATGAGAATATTTTCTATCAGTTCATTTTGCAATTCTACCTGTGCACAAGGCAATTATAAAAACTGTAATTGTTGTTGTCATCATGATTCGTAAGTGTTTTCGTTCGTTTAATCGAAATAGAAATAAAAATAAAAAAATACTTATTTGCTCTTCCCATTATCCTACCCGCTAGGCATATTCACTATAATCCAATGTAGAAACAAACAAAAGAAAAAAAAAACAACAACATTTTTTTCCCTTTCTATTATTTTTTTCTTTCTATATAAAATAAAACCCGTCATTTCACCTGCTATTTGCGCTTTTGACCATTGCTTTCTTTCAGTGCTAGTTACTATCCACAACTATCGAGTACAACTATTTCGGGACCTATCGCAGCTACGTATGTTATCAATCTACAAATTGGCTTTGGCGATCGAATCGAAGGTCTCGTTGTCGGTCGTCCACATCCGATAAGTATCTACGATTTACAAGTTGAATTACAACAACATTTTAATATTCCTGTTCTCGATCAAAATGTTTCCTACAATGGCATACCATTGACACAATTTCCACCTGATTGTTTACTTGATACGATTGGTATTGTTAATAATTCGTTTATTTCACTTTGGTATAAGAATGTGAATTATAATTATCAACCAATATCGAATGTCGAATATTATTCACCGAGACAACCGATATCGTATTCGTATTATAATGAAGGTTCACGTTCGCCGATCAACAATGATTTGTCACCAAGGTAGGAGAAAACTAGTGAGGGTTTGTGTGTGAGTGCGAACGTTTAAAGATCAGTCGAAAATATTAGTTGTCGGCTCTCGTGATTTCAAAGGCGAATGGACAACAACAACAACAACAATAACGGAAACGAATCGACGCAAAATGGCAATGCAAATCAAGAAGTACTTAAACTTGAAGTATTTCATGGTAAAATTTTCCGTTTTTGTTTTCTTGTAAAAAAAAATGAAAACTTTTCAAGGCTCCGATCGACATGTTTTAATACTACGTAGTTCGAATAATATACGTATTGCTGATCTCATGGAAGAATTACAACGTATAACAACTGTTCCTGTTCAAAATCAAAAACTTTATCATCGAGGACAAGAATTACACGCTATGAAAGAACGATCACTTCGTGATATCGGTATCGATAATAATGCTCAAGTGAGATTAATTGGTGAACCAACAAGACAAAGATATGAAGCATTAAGAATTGGAAATCAATAGAATTAAAAGATTGCTTTTTCAACCAAAAAAAAACTTCACCTTTCTTTTTTTTATACTCCGATCGTTTCTCATAGTTGCTGTCCGTCCATTTCTATCCTTTAGCAACAAACTTTTGTAAATAAAAATGAATATTTACATATATGATTTTCTTTTTTATTATTTTATAAAAAAAAACAAACTTCTCTCTATTAACAAGCTGGATAATGATTCATATCTAAAGTTGTTCGACATCAGCAAATAACAGATATGACGTCAACAGCGTATGTATGAGAATTCAAACAGATTCGAGTGTTTTTCACTACACTTGTCCCTCAAAAACATGACAGTTTTTGTTTTACTCTTTCATTGTCTTTTAATGTTCAATTAAAATCGTATTAAATCCAAATGATCAAAGTATTTGATTACTTATTCATTTGATTGCAACAAAAAAAGATCAAATAACAGATTTCGAACAAAAGTCGAAGCTGATGCTCATGTCATTCCATCTGTGCTCAATGAAATCGAAATTTAACGACATAAAGAAGAAGAAAAAGGAAGAAAAGAAAAAAAAAGAACAATTATCTTTTTCTCTCTTTCGAAAATGATATTGACAAGTTAAATAAGCACTGAACCGAGTATAACCTAATCGTTTTCATGTTTTTAGAGTAAATTGATTGAATAAAAAATCGATTACGTAAAAAAAAAGACTTTTCGAGGTTTCTCAATTAGATTTTGATGATTATTTCGATTGTATATTTTCATACACTCGTCGTAGTGGTTTCGAGTTGTTTATTATTGGTCGATTTCTTCAACCTATCCGTGCGCGATGATAAGTCAATTTCTTTTTTTTTCTCTCCTTGTAGGGATGGATGTTTGTACACGTAGATGATATTTTGTGTCGATGTTTATTAATAAAAATCATGAAGAGATAATCAAGGCGTTCTCTTTGATTCGTTTATTGAATATTATTTTTAGTTTTTCTAGATCAATCTCCTCCTTGTTGATGCCTATCTCAAGAATGGCTGACTTCGATTATTTAGCCATCTGGTAAATGTTATTCAGTGAGAATGTATTGCTCGACTGACTTTCGGTTTAGTATTTGTATGTGTATGTTAATTAATCATCTGATGTTGATGTATAAATATATACACACACACAGGCAGACATTCAGTTCTTTAGGAGAGAGAAGAAAAAAAACTACGGAAGTAGATCATAAATTCGTTTATTTCTTGTATTATTTATTTATTGATTGAATCTGTATTTCTCTCGATTTTTTTTCGTTCTCCTCTCGTTCAATTTAATGCGTGTGTATATATACGCCCTTCACCCAAAGTCCTCCTCCTTCTACTTGATTATTGCATTAGTTAACATTTTGAGAACGAGATGTGAGTGTGAAAGAGAAGCACAGTATATACATATGAATATATATATATATATATATAACTAAGAAGAAAAAACGATCTTATGTAATCCGTTTTTCTTCTTCACAAATTGTCTAACGTGCATATATGGTTGTTCAAAGCACATCTCATCTTTTCTTCTGCTTCAACGCACGCTTGAACTTGAACACTCATTATTCTTCGTTTCTATTCGTACTTCATTTTCAAAGGTTTCACATCTTTCTTCTTTTTTTTCTAAAGAAATTGATAGCGAGACATTGTCTATTCACAGGAAACAGAACCATACGTATCTATACACACATACGTATGTTGAGAAAGGCAGTCAGCATGTGTTGATTTCTTAATGATATGTGTGAATATACAAAAAGCATACGGTTAAAGATAAAAAAAAACGCGAGAGAACGAGTCATTTATATAAATGTCAGAAACATTGAAACTGACTCGTCTTATTGCTTTCTTTCTTGCTTTCTTCTAGAGAAGATAAATTGGCAATTCAACGAGTACAAGATGTCATCAATATTGTTTTTCTTTGTTTTCAATAGTAAGTGAAGATTATTATTCGAGATATAAAATTCTGTCTCGAGTGTGTCGATATGAATTTGAATGAGATCAAATTTCCTTTTTTTTTTCTTTCGAAGTTTGTTTCTTATTCAATCAAATTCAATCTCAACACGAAAATTCGATTCTTCAATTAACTGTAAATCCATCATCGGGTTACACAACTGAAAATATTGATATTCATTGTCATATTCGTCAACCATCGATCTATGATAATGTTTATTTATCTGTTCTAACCGATAATGTTAAACCATCGGGTATACTCATCATGGTCGATGATACAATGAATGATTGTCGAAAAATCGAAAATAAAGAAAAATATTTTCGAATTTTAACATGTAATTCGACGTTAATACATTTGAATATTAATCATGAAATTATCAATGATAGTTTACATACGATTGAATATCGATGTACGCAAGGTGATTCGAATGTTTTCAATACTTATCGAATACTTAGTAAGATTTCTATGACGAATAATTGCAGAGATCTCTCGTTTTTTATTTTAGGAAGACAAATGGCGCATTACTATGATAAGAAATCGACGAGTTCATCTCGATTATTAACACCTGGTTTTACTCTACTTTTATTAATTCTTTCTGTTTTACGATTAACAAATCATGAATTTCGATAGTTCTCAATCGAATTTACGATCATCATCATCATCATGGCATCTAATAAAAATCTACAATGATCTGTGATAAAGAAAATTAAACGATTGTAGATACAGTTATGCTTATTTTTTTTTCTGTGTGCGTGTTAAAATTTTAATACTTGTATATAATTTATCTTTACAACGAAAAGAAAAAGGAAAAGAGCAATTTTAAGTTCTTGTTCTTCCGTTTGTTTTTAGTGTTTTTTCATTCCAGAATCTCTTTTTGTAAAAAAAAACAAAAATAATTCACTAATTCGTACATATTCACATTTAGTAGAAACTAGATTTGAGAATGCGTATACTGTTTTTCTTCTTCTTCTTCTCTCTCTTCCTCTGCCGGTTTATTTTTTTTCTTTTTTCTTTTGAAGTGAATGAATAAATGATTTTCTTCTTTCAGATGGCAACTAGTTATTCGTCGATTTCTCAACGAGAACGTAACGCTCAGCCGTTTTTTCCGAATTCAGCAACACATGCTGACGAAAGTCGTTTTGTTTGCATCTATCCAGCGTATATCAATTCGAAGAAAACCCGAGCTCAAGGCCGTCGTGTCAGCAAAACCAAAGCGATTGACAATCCATCGGCAACGGAAATTCGAGATATTCTGGAGAATGCTGGTTTAAAAGTCGTTCTTGAAGCCAATCGTTTGTATCCCCGTGAAGAATCCCGTGAGCAACAACATCGTGGACGTGTTCGCGTGCAATTGAAAGATGACAAGAACGTTCTTCTCAAAGAACAATTTAAAAACAAAGATGATCTTTTATTTTATCTTACCGAAATGATTCCGAAGTTGAAAACACGTAGTGGCAATCAACAGCAGCAACAACAACAAAATCAACAAGGTGGTGGCAAAGGAAAGAAACGTTAAAATTCCAAGACTGAACAGTTGATTTTTTTTCTTTTTTGTTATTTCATTCATTTTAAAAACAAGAGACTTCTGAGAAAAACAAAAGGATTCTATTCTAATTGTTGTGTTCGTCTTATAAGAAAATCAAACACTTAGTTTTTCAGATCTCTGTGATACATTCCAAAAAGTTTGTTCATTTGTTTGACGTGAATAATTTGAAAAATCTTACTGCGCTTCGATGTGTGCTGCACTGCATTGATATCTTCGACAATGTTAATTAACGAAGATAATCTCGAAGAAGTTATTTCCAATATACGAACAATTCATCAAACAAGTCTCGATCAACGAAAACAAAATTTAACTGAATATCTTCGAGAATTTTTTCAATCGATCGAAGAAAATGATCAATTATCTTGCGAACAAATATTCACTCAACTTCATCGACTTTTCAATGATTATGTCGATTGTGCAGCATTGAAAATCGAATTTCTCAAAGGACACTTCTTCGAAACAATCGATCATTTATTAATCAAACAAATACATAATCAACAGAATTTAATATCAATCTTTCGATTTCTCGCTCAAATTTTAAGCAATTCAGAAAATGTTCAAGACAAATTTCTTGATTATAATGGTTACGAAAAAATCTTTCGATTTCTTAATCATATTCATACGCCATCGAAAGATTTCATCGATCAATTACTTCTTCTCATGACTGAACATCCAACAACATTGCCCAAAGATGAATCGTTAACATCCGTTGATCTTTTTGTTCATTTGAAAAATCCATTTATTACAAAACGATTAGTACAATGGATTCCTTATTTAACACAAACAAACGATTGTGAACATGTGATTCATTCGATAAATATTATCGTATCTCGTTCGTTACAAAATAAAATGCTTGCCTGTTCAAATGAAATTATTCATTCATTAATTGATATTTTATTTACGAAGAAAATCGAAGAGAAAATTCTACAAGATCATATTTTTTCCATACTTGAAAAATTGTCGAGATTTTCAATAAATACAAATGAAATTCGACAGATTTTTCAATTATTCAATGAGAATACATCATTTAAACGGCAATTACTTCGTGTATTAATTACAGCCGCTAAAAACGACGATCCTGATACTCAATCGATCTCATCCTATTTCGATTTACAACGTCCCAATAGTGGAATTATTCTTCCGATTATTCGCCGTTGGCCATCGCTTTCTTCCTCATCTCAACACTTCACATTTCACTGTTGGCTACGTTTAAACACTGAACTCGATAATTTTCCCTACGATATTCGTCGTCAAATCTATTCGTTCTATTCGGATTCGATCGGTTTCGAAGCATTTATTTCTCACGGATCGATTTACTTATCAATCAGTGATCGTCGTGAATTAGCTTATATCGAATTAACTGAATGTGAAGATCTAATCGATGGTGCTTGGCATTCGTTAACAATTGTTCATACAGCTCAACGACCCTCGTTATTCGTCGCTGCATTTCAAGCCGTATCGACCTGTTATCTCACGATTTACATCGATGGCGTCCTACGAAGACAAGTCAAAGATTTTAAATACGTTTCGTTGACTAACGATCCGATCAATGTTGCATCGGTCGGTGCACCCTGTCAACGAGCACGTCTCGGAATGAATCACAGTAAAAGTGATTCGTTGCATTTATCAACAACAATTGCAAAAACAATTCAACCATTGAAAGGTTTATTTGGTGGCAAATCGAAATCGAGCCATCTTCAACAAGAAACTCAAGTTCTCAATGCACAGAATATGGTTCTCGTCGAACCGCATCGTCTCGATTCATTATTGGGTCAATCGACTTGTTTATACGGGCAAATTGCTTGTGTTTGGATTCTAGCTGAAACATTGAACGAATCACAAGTCAAACATCTACACGCCATGGGTCCAGATTTCTGTCAACAATTTCAAATCATATCCATCGATGAAAATTCTCTTACATCGAACATTTTCGATTTACTTTCCAATCGTTCCGTAGCTGTCTATCATCCATTGGCATGTAACAGTCAAATTTGTATCGATATTTCTGCATGTCAATCGCACATGAACGGTCGATTGAACAATAGTTCATGTTATCGTCTTCGACCATTCAGTCAATCGTTATTAGAACTCGGTGGTTGTCCGTTACTTTACCCGTTGATTGATAAATTTCAATCGGATGATTATCAAGAATCATCGACTGAACATCAACCATCATCTCCAACGAATCAAATCGAATCGTCGACCGATTGGATTATTGTTCGTAAACAATCGCAAAAACATCTCTCGGATATCGATAATCGTCTACAATCGAATCCAATTGCGTCGATTATTAATCTTATTCGTTGTGTTTTATCATCGAATTCAATGAAAATTCTTACTGAACAAATGATTAAACATTACAATGTCGAACTATTAAGTCAACATCTCAATCGTTTATCAGCATGTTTTATCGACCAACATTTACTAATCGCTATTCAACAGCTAATCGAATGTTCACGTTTAACGCAAACATCAAATCTTCTCACCAATCAATTGATTCAATATATTCTCTTGGATTTTTCACTTTGGAATAAAGCGAAATTTTCTGTTCGTATCACACATTTACAATATATTTCAAGTGTAATTAAAGACGAACGAAAATACTATCGAAATAAGTTCGGTGTTCAATATTTTCTCGATATTCTTAAACAATATTTTAATTCATCAGACGATGATCAAGATGAACAAAAACAATTACGTTCAGCTATCTATGGAATCATTCGATATTACATTCAACGACAGATACGTATCGAAGAATTAAATGAATTTCTTTCGACAATATCAACAATTTCAACATCAAGTGATTGTATAACACAAGAACTTGTCGAATTTATTCTCGGTCTTATCGATCCACCGTCGATTACAACCGATGTAACCATTGGTTTACTTTGTGAACCGAATATGATCGAATGTTTGTATGCGTTGTTAACTGTAAATAATCTTTCATCGCAAACAAAAGAATATGTTTTCAAAATTATTAAATATCTTCTTGCATCGAAACGTGTTCCACAACAAATCAAATCACAATTGAGATTAGAAACACATCAAATTGGTTTCGGTGGAATTATATCAGGTCTATCGGCGGATGAACTCAGTGTTTCAATTATCCGAGAAATTATGAACATGATTATTCATTCGGATTCGCCTGTTTCTGTCGAACAACTTAATGTCGTACTTACATTATGTAGTTCGGCTTCATTGGATGTTCGTTATGTTGCAATGAGAAAAATCATGTCATGTTTCATAGCAAATCCGATTGTTTGTCGTTCGTATGCGAAATGTCACGGTTGGCAAGAGACATTGGCACATTTCTTTATAAAATCTCGACGAGAAGTGAAACATTCGATTTCGTCATCGAATATTTTGACTGATCCCAAAGAGCCAAGCGTTGATTCAGGTCGAGATAGTGCAGGTGAAATCAATCCTCAATCGGTCCTACTTCCATTACCACCTCAAGTCTTCGAAATATCATCAAGTCCCGATGATCCAACGAAAGAAAAACTCGTCAGACAACTTGATCTCTCACCTATTACCAATGAACAACATTCTCGAATAATCTCAACGCCAAAAAATTCATCAACATTTTCCAATTCACTTCTTTCAACAGCAGCAGCAAGTCTTCTACCTGATAGTAAAGATGTCACGCCTGAATTTCTACAACGAACGAATGACGATTATCAAACACAAGTCATGAATATGATGACAACACCGTCGACAAGTCGAGAAGATCTTTTGTCATTAAATCGAACGGAAACGTCGAATGATGATGCAACATCAATTACAAGTAATGAAATGCCAACAACAGCACCAGCAACTACAACAAGTATAAAACATCTCTACGAACCGAATGAAGAGAAAAATGAAATTCAGACAAGATTGAGACGAATTCTAGGTTTTTGTTTTTGAATTGCTGCTCGTTTGCAATTATATGATTGTTCATGATTGACTTCTTCTTCTTCTTTTGCTCATTGTGAATAATAAAACACTATTTTCCTTCTATTTAGGTGTAACAAGTACAGAAGATACGTCATTTTTTATTCCAACATCAACACATTCGGAAGATGGCGGTCTTTTGGAAGAACTTTGTGAAACATTAATATTAACAATAGTAATGGTCTTATGGAAAGGTGTAACTGGATCGGATGATGAAGCCTGGACGGTTTGTTTGTTAATGAAGAGAATTTGTTTTTCAAACTGAATTTTTCTAGGCTCGTGGTCAAATATTTTCTGCGTTACGTTATTTGCATCGTGAATATGATTTACATTTGCCATTGATTTATATCGAACGACGAGTACTTGAATTGTGTATGGAAACATGTTTGAATGAGTTTAAATTAAATGGAGGTAAGCAATCGACTTTTAATTTGACCTAGAAAATAAAAATAACAAAACGAACCTCAACTTTCTAAAAGCATATCATGGTTATGACCGTCTCTATCGACGGCGTATGAGCGAAATACGTAAGTTTTGGCACAGATTTCATATGTTGTGTCATTGTTCTCTTCTTTTCTTTCACTGTGTTGTTCGAATTTTATAAAAAAAAACATGAAAATTAATTCGTTTTCTACGTTCTAGGAAAAACAACGCCAACTTATGAAAGTAATTGCCGAGAATTGATTAAAATTGTCGATGATTTTCTTTCTCAATCATCGGATAATAACGAACGATTAACTGAAAATCTTGTCAATGGAATTCTCCCGATTCTTGATACAATGTTAATCTTCGAAGAAAATGGCACCGGTGATCATAGTACAGCAACTCTCATATCTCATGATGAACATTGGACAGAAACATCGTTAACCGGTCTTAATATTCTTCTTAATCTTCTTTCACATTCGAATATATCATTCTGTGGTCAAGCATCCGTTCGTATTCATTCATTACTTCACAGTCGGCCGATAAACGGTCGCGAAGAAGCCGCTTATTTCCTTTCAAATATCAATAAAATCTTCTCCTCGACTGTTCACAATGAAAATACTGAACATATTGCCTATCTCTTGCCAATTATGAAAACAATCATTGATAAATGTTATGTTATTCTTCAAATGGACGTACAAATTCCAAATATTCCATTGCATCGTGCAACATCGACTGTTCTCGATGATTTTCGTGAATATAGCACATCAACAGACAACCACGAATGGTTAACATTCATTCAACGACATATCGAGCCACTTGCCGAACATTATCGTTCGATGTCAATAAAACCATTTCAAATGAATATGAAAATCTGGTGGAATAATTGCCATGAAATGATGATGATCGGCGTACACAAACGAAATCGACAGATTGGAGAGGAGAAATTGAAATTTCAAACGCATATTGTTGATCAATGGCGACAACGTCGTCGAACTGATCATCAACGAATATTGAAATTAGCTAAACAACGTCGAATACATCAGAATCATGTTGAAAACGAATGGAAAGACCGTGAGAAATACTATTTCGGTGAACGTGGCCCGTGGTCGAATAGATATTCGTCGAAGGAACGTCATTGGATGTTGTCCGATCGAGAGAATATTCATCGAATGCGATGTAAACTCGTCGAAAACGATCATTTCAATACACATGAAGATGCAAGTCGATTACGAGATAATCTCGGCATTGATTCAATGGAAAAATCTTCGAAAAATTTCGAAGAAAGTCTTAAAAATCAAACACTAGTTCTAACACAAGAAAATCTACATGGAAAATCATTCGACGAACAGGAATTACTAGCCGATGAAAACGAAACTCAATCGTTGTTACTCGAAGAAAAAGAGAAAATGATTATTGGCGCACATTGTTCGTTGATTACGTCGACATCGACAACCGATGGCAAACTTGAAATTACCAATCGATACATTTATTTTTTCGATGCAACACCACAAAAATCTTCGCAAAATGATTTTAAATATCCGTTGACATGGTTACTCGACGTTCATCTTCGTCGATACAATCTTCGGCCATCGGCTCTCGAATTTTTTCTTCTCAATCAAACCAATTTTCTTCTCAATTTCGAGAAAAAACTTCGCCGACAAGTCTACCAAAAAATCATGTCACTCAAACTGCCGAGTATGAAAAGTACATTTGCATTGAATCAATCGCTCATGATTACGCCACAAGAAATTCTCAAAGAATCGAAAATCACTGAACGATGGCGAACGAGAGAAATCTCGAATTTCGATTATTTAATGATGTTGAATACGATTGCCGGTCGAACGTACAATGATCTCAATCAATATCCGATATTTCCTTGGGTTTTAAAAGATTACACATCCGATGTGTTGGACATTACGAATCCGAATAGTTTTCGAGATTTTTCAAAACCAATCGGCGTACAAAATCCGAAACATATCGACGAAGTTCGATCGAAGTAAAACAAAAACCACCAAAGACTTTTTGCTTTCACACCCTCGGAATTCTTCTAGATACGAATCATTCGATGATCCAACAGGTCTAATGAAAAAATTTCACTACGGTACACATTACTCGAATGCAGCGAGTGTCATGCATTACCTCATTCGAATGGAACCATTTACAACTTTACATATTCAATTACAAAGTGGAAAGTATGTTTCAAGAGAAAAACTACGTGATTCAGTTTAATATTTTTGTTTTTAAATTAGATTCGATATAGCCGATCGACAGTTTCATTCATTTCAATCAGCCTGGTCGAATATTATGGATTCGCCGAATGAAGTTAAAGAATTGATCCCTGAATTCTTCTATCTTCCCGAGTTTTTAGTCAATTCCAATCAATTCAATCTTGGCAAACTGCAAATTAGCAATCAGACGATTACCGATGTTCAGTTACCGCCATGGGCGCATAATTCACCGGAAGAATTCATTCGTTTGCATCGTCTTGCTCTCGAATCGGATTATGTTTCGGCACATTTACACGAATGGATCGATCTGATTTTTGGCTACAAACAAACGGGACAGGCTGCTGTCGACGCATTGAACGTGTTTATGTACTGTGCGTATGAGAAAGCAGTCGATGTCGACGCTATCGACGATCCGATAACACGAGAAGCCATCGAAGGTATGATACAGAATTTCGGTCAGATTCCATCGCAATTATTAACCGAACCTCATCCGCAACGACAAACACGCGAACAAGCTGCATTCGAAATCGAATCACAAGGTCGAGCGTTGAATATCTTCGAAAATCTTACGCATATTCGTGCGTTTTTCGTTGAAATCACTCCGTCGGATGATAAACTCTGCGATCCAATAACATTCGTTTCAATACCGAAGAATCAAGTTCGATCGTTTATGCAACAAGGCATACCTGATACTTTAGTTACAATCAGTATCAACGGCGTTGTTGGCAACAATGGTTGGCAACCGTATGATAAATCATTGAGTAATTTCTTTACATTCGAACGTGATCCAACTTTGCAAACCGAACGTAATCGACATATCATAGCAGCACCATTTTCACCGTTATTAGACGTTAATTCTCGGCTGTTTGCTGTTTCACATGATGCAAAATTTATCTTCAGCGGTGGACATTGGGATTGGTCACTTCGTGTCTATTCATTACTCAAATCGAAAATGATCACATCACTTATTCATCATACAGATGTAATCACTTGTTTAACATTAGATTCAACTGGATATATTCTTGTTACTGGTTCACGTGACACAACTTGTGTTATTTGGAATTTAGCGTTGACTGATTATCGTAATTTAACACATCCGAATGATCAAGAATCCAATGCACTTCTTTCGCCTGCAATTACACTCTATGGTCATACGAGTGAAATCACATCGTTATGTGTCTCGATTGAACTCGATCTCGTTGTTTCGGGTTCGTTAGATGGTACTTGTAATATTCATACAGTTGAACATGGTATTTATATTCGAACATTACGACCATCGACTGATCCGATATTTAATTTGCAATTATCCAATGAACGACATTTACTTATTCATACGAAATCCGATGAAACACATTTATTTTTATATTCAATCAACGGTCAAGTGATTCGAACGAAAAAATTAGAATATCAAATTGTTGATATGATTTTAACTGATGAACATATTGTTCTTGCTGTTAATCATAGTTCACCGATGAAATCAACTCAAAAAGACTCGACAACACATGCCGTTGCTGCGAGAATTATTATTAAAGATATTTATGAGTAAGAATTTTCATTTCTGAAAAAAGTTTTTAGTGTTTTTTCTTCGCGTCTCTCTTCTCGAAAATAGAATGAAAACTATTCAAACGATACGCCTTCGAACACAAATCAATTGTTTATATTTTACAAAAGATTTTAGTCATTTACTTGTCGGCGCTCGAGATGGCAAATTGATCGTTTTAACAGCCGAAAAGAAATCTTTAGCAAAAAATCCAATACTAAAATCTTAATATTTTATGATTATTATTATTTTTTTTCTTCTTTCTTTTTAATATACAAAAATTTCTCGTTTCTTTGTTTGTTATTTTTTTTCTGTTCGAACGAGATGAGGGAAAGAGAAAAAAAAACTCAAAATCGTGCTTTTCTGAAGATAAAATTTTGCACTTTTGGAAATATTAAAATGTTGATTGTATTGCTAAATAAACCAACATAAAATGTCAAATATGGATTTTTCTTTTTAAAAAAAAATGATTTAGGATAAATAATACACACACATCGAACGAAAGATCATATAAAATAAAGTAAAACACGAGAATACGTAAAGATAAAAACGAACCATAATGATGTTTAGAGTACAATGCATTAAACTATGACAGATACGAAAGAAAACATAAATCCAACCGGCAAGAACATAGGATCCATCGACTTGATTTGTGACGAACAGATAGAGAGTTATTGCATAGAAAAGTACCGGCATTTCGAATAGATTTTTCAAATTATCCGATGGTAGATTGACAGATACCGGCATACTTCGATAGAAATCTTCTGGACGTCCATTACCATCGAGTTTTAATTTATGAGACGTTATAAAATGAATTCGCCGAATATACATATAAATCCAAACGCCTATGGTTAAGAAAATTTGAGCAAAAAATGGGCCAAAAATAGCAAATTGTTGTTTATCTTGTGTTGAATATCGCATCGTGTTCTGTCGACTAGTAAAATCAAAATAATCTACGAGAAGAAGAGAAAAACAAGTAAATAACAGATGTCGTTTTTAGTTTTGGAAGACCTTGTTGTTTATTCGCGAAAAAATAATTCACAACTTGAGCAAAAAACAGAGATAAGAAAAATAAATAAATAATTTAAAGAATAAAAAAAACGAAAACAGGTTTTTATTTGATATGTTTAATAAATCGAGCAATTCGTCGTTGATTTTCGAGTAACTGTGTCGGTCGATTCAGTGATAGACTATTTGGATTTCGACGAATAGATCGTTGTGGTTGTGAGCGAATTATCGGTGGAAGCACTTTTGAACGAGAGGGAGCATTCTTTGAGGCAGACATCGGTCGTGCGAACCGATCAGCACCATCACCAGGCAGACTATGATCACGAACTGTCGGTTCTGATTGAGCAAACGAAGGATTTTGATGACGAAATTGTTTCGGAGGAGAAGGAGGAAGCGGAGCTAGAACACTTCTTTCGATTTCAGCAAATGCAACTGGAGGTGAATGAAGAGAACGAGATGCAGTTCCATTAAGAACTCCTAAATCGAACGAATTTCGAACAAAAAAAAACGACGAGAAAAAGAATTATAATCAAACCATTTTTTTTCCAAGTTAATAATTGTTGTCGTGCATCGATAAGCGCATCTTTTAATTGTTCACGTTCAGCACATTCTCTATGCACAGTTTCTTGTAAAGTTATCATCTAATTAACAAAATTAGATTTGAAGGGGAAAGCACTATTGTTTTTACTTCATCTCGTGTTAGTTCTAATTCTTTCTGTAATTGTTCAACTAATGATTCGGCTTGGAATAAACTTTTCTCTTTCGTTATCAAATCTTCTTTTAATTGTAAATGATTTTCACTTTGATTTTGTTCTTGTTTTTTCAATTGTTCATGTAAATCTTTGAGAACATTTCTTAGATTATCTAATTCCGAATGTAAATATTCTTTTTCGTTTTCTAATTGTTCGATTTGTTTGGTATAGTATTGTCGTTGTTCAATCGTGACTTTTTCCGTTGAAATAAGTTCTTGTCGAAGTTGTTGCGTTGAATAATCAGTCTCATGTTCAAATTTACGTAGTAGATCTTGAGATTTTTGTTTTTCAATCGCCAATTCCTAAGACATGTACAAGGTGAAAATTGTTTTTCTTTTTCTTATTGACATAAGGTGTCGACTGTATAAGTAGTTAAACTTACAGTTCGAAAGCTTTCTCTTAATTGTCGTTCAAGTTCATTCTTAGCTAATCGATGTTGTTCACGTTCGTGATTTAATTCTTTCTGTAAACGATCTGGCCATTGTTCGGCTTCATGAAGTTTAGTTGAATACGAATCGTCGAGTTTTTTTAATTGAACATCATGTGTGATGATTAATGTTTCGCGTTGTTTATTTAATTCGATATTTTCTTGACGTAAACGGTCGAGTTCCAAACGGAGATTTTTCGATTCTGCTGAAGAGAAACAAACTAAGAAATTAACCGAATGTATGTGTGTTGTTTACACGTATTTGTAGTTCGTTGATCGACTAATTCTCGATAGACTTCATCGAGATCGGTGTATTTTCGTAGGAGTTTTTCGTATTCATCTCGTGTTCGATCGAGAACTGCCTGTCGAGTTCGATGGATTTCATCGTTTTTTCGACGTACATTCGATTCATTGAGCTCGAAATCTTTCTTTTCAGTAGTCAGTCTTTCATATTCATCGGTTAATCCAATGAATTTCGAACGTAGAGTTTCCAATTCATTTTCCGTCTCTATTGATCAAAAAAAACATAGAACTTGAGAATGAGAAAATTTTGTGATTTTTGTTACTCAATCGAAGTTCTTTTTCATTTTGAAGAATTTCAATCTCTCGACGAGCAGTTTTGAGTTCATTTTCTGCGCTAAATTAAAGGCTGAAGTTGAGATTGAGAGAACAAAATGAGAATGACAAATACCATGCTTGTGATTCTGATTGAGATTGATATTGTTCGATTGTTGATTGAATACCTTATTTTAAAGACAAAATGAAAAACGATGAAATGATTGAATAGAAATGAAAATACGTTTTTGTAAAGTATTTTCTGTAATTTGTAGATCTTGTTTCCAATTTTGAGTCGTTTTTGAATAGAAATCTTGTAGAAATAAATAATCTTTTCGAATTTGACTGACTGTTAACCGAAGATTTGATGAATAAAGTGAAAATGATGTTCTAGTTTCTTGATGAGCTTTCTCTGATTGTTGATATTGATCTTGAACAAGTTGAAGTCGTCTTGTTAATTCATTTATTCTATTTAATAGATACAAAATTAAAATGATTCACGCGAGATCTTATTCAAAATTTACTTATGAGTATTGATATTCACAGTTGACTCAAGATCGGATGTTTTCATTCGTTCATTTTGTAGTTTTTCTTCTAAAATCTGTTCACGTGAACTCATACCCGCATAATAAACTAGATCAGCTTCGAGTTTCTGACATTTGTTTTCTAATGCTTTGATTTCATTATGTATTAAATATGAAACTCCACAAAATTGACAAACAGTATCTTGTCGAGACATAGTTGTTATATCCGATGGTAGAGGAAATTGCGGTGTATAATGTTCAAACTTTTCTCCGTTTTGCATTTCTACAAAAACGAACAAATTAAAGAAAATATCAGTCAGCTTACGCTTGCATCAAATTCATCTTATTTGTTTCGAGAAAAAGAAGAAGAAGAATGACAACAAGAACAACAATGAGACAACGTCAAATCGATTGAGAAACATTCTAATCGTATGTCCATGGTGGAACCGATTCCGATCGTTGTGCTTGACGACTTGTCGGCGGACATTGAGCAAGTGTCTTACGCATGGCATCACCTTGGCCTCGAATTAAATTATGTACGCCATCGTATTTAACTTTCGGTGCATTTGGAGTTGATTGTGCTAATTTACCATATTGAGTAAAAAGTTCGTTGACATAACGTCCTTGTCCAAGATCGTAGTTTAATTGTGCTTGAACACCTTTAATATGTGGTTCGGGCGTACTGAGACGTTGTTCAACACGATGATTGATAATATCTGAATCGCCTAGACCACGTTCACGATTGATTTCTGCAGCTGTACCTTTGACATGTGGTATCGGTCGAGCTGATGTCGATGCAGAACCATATCTATTCAAAAGTGAGCCCATTTGACCTTCTTGATGAGAATAGAATAAATTAGTAGCTAACTGAAATAATAAAGTTTCTTTTTTTTGTTATTATTGAGAAAAGAAAAAAGTAACAAAAGATTTACTTCGCCTTGTGTATGCGGTACAGTTGGTGTTGGTAATGGTAATTTACCATAATTTTCTAATAGACTTTTCATTTCTGAATTACGATTTCTCTCGTAATTCGCTCGTCCTTCTTGTCGAACACGTAAACCTTGACGTGAATCGGGTGTTTGTGTATTTCCATAGATTAAATTCGGTGTTGAACAACGACTTTTCGTATAATTTCGTAGTGCATCAGCTCCGAATACTTTTGGTTGTGGTTGATTTGTTTCCTGAGCATTTGACACTGTTGTCGATGATGTCGACATTCGTCGACCTTCAACAGCCCAATCGCCTATATTTAGACTGCCTTGATTTTTAATGTAATTCTTCACACCTTCTCGATTAACACGAAAAGGTGGTGCCTCTTCATAATTCGGCAATGTCGATGGTATTGTCATTGTATTTGATGGAAGAATCCAATTTTCTGATCCAGAATATAAACCTGTCGTCATTTTTTTTCTTTTTCTATTTTTAAATTAAAAAAAAACTATCGTTTCACAAGTGATCTTCTTTTTCTTTTAATTTCCTGCATGGACGACATCTCTTGAGTCATGGTTGCTAAGCAATGTCCTACTCTGTCGAACAGATAAGAAGAATTTTTTAAAAAACTCTTATAATTTCGTGATATTTTTTTCGTATTAACTTGCATTATCTTATCAATTACGAATAAGATCTTAGTCATCAATGAAATGATGTCGCTCAAATATTACTCATTATATTCAACTTCGAACTTTTTACGGTTTTTTTTTATGATTACTCATTAATAAAGGAAAAAAAACGTTGTGTACGTTGTACTTTATGATTATTTTCGACGTGTCAAAATCTTGCTCGGTTGAAATGCATAATATAAATATGCCTAATCGGTGTACAACAAAAGAAATCGTATGGCAACGATCTTTCTTGTATTTGTTTTTCTTCTCTTTTCTCGCGATTTATTTTTTGCCGTCGATCTATCTTGTTTTTCTATATCGACTAGCTAATAGTAGAACGTTCGTCGTCGGCATGTTGTTTATAACGAAATAAAGAGACAGAGCGAGAGAGAGAGAGAGAGAAAGACAAGATCTATGTGTCGTCGTCGTCGGCGGTGATAATACATTTGTATTATCCGTGTTAACAACAATCATTTTCATCGAATTTAAAAACATTCATTCGTTAATTTCTTCTTTTCATTTCTTTAGAGATAAATTCTCGTTTAATTGAGTGCAAAGTCTTTTTTTTTCTACTTAAAAAACAAACACATCATGGCTGCTCAGAATTCGACTATTGATTCGACAACAGCAGATAATTGGACGAAAACATCGTTTAACGATCCTAATGAAACACCGACTGTCAACTCAACAAATCCAAATTATAATCCATCGGCATATCTACATACTTCATTAAATGAATCGTCAATTGACAAAACTAAAACAGATTTAAAAAAAGGTCAACAACACGCCGAAGATATTATTACTAAGTCGAAAAGACTTCTTAAACAACAATGTAAGTCAAAAGTTTCTCTTGTAAATCGATCGGAGAGGATTTTACCGCAAACCGTCGATAATTATTGATGTACTTGGCCAATATGAGTATAGAACAGAAAGAAGAAGAAGAATAAATAAGAAAAACAAATATTTATGAGAGATCATATTCGCATGTTTTCCTCGTATCTGATTGACATACGTTAAATATCATTAAGATATTTTCTTTTCCTAGTCGAACAAACACGTCAATCGATTGTTCAAGCACAAAGAAAGTTCAAAGAAATGGTGCCCAAACAAGGTATAACACGATTTCAATTGAATAGTAATCCATTTTGTTTTCGTGTTTCAGCAACCAATCTTATCTATTGGCAAAATCCAGTTCAATCAGGCGCTGTCTTTGGAGTTTTATTATCAATCATTATAACATTTATGTTCTTATCATCATTGGCAGCTGTTTCATTCTGGTTATTGGCATCTCTTGTTGTTGTTGGTCTCTACAAATTATATAATTATGTCATGGCCACATTTGTTGGTCGAGTTCAAGACGATGTTCTTGAGTATGTTTCTCAAACACAGAGAGAGAGAATATATATAAAAAGATAAATATTGTTCTTTAGATCGCTTTTCTCATCGGATGTTTATATTTCGGAACGACAAGCTCAAGCATTTGCAAACTATGTTCGTACTAATGGTACAACGATTTTACGTCAAGCACGTAATCTCTTCTTATGGCATAATTTAACAAATTCAATTATCGTAAGAGACAATCTCGACAATTGATATTGATTAATATGATAATCATTTGTTCTGCGGCTTCTTTTTCAGTTTGGTTTCGTTCTTTTTCTCGCTTTCTACGTTGGCTTATCAATGAATTCATTGACATTTGCCCTCGTTGGCTTGATCTTTGTATTCACAGTTCCAAAAATCTATCAAGTCTATCAAGTACCAATCGATGGCGTTGTTAAACAACTTCTCGATCAAGTCAACCAAGTTACATCAAAGTAAATTATCATACGAAAATCTCACAACAATAAGAAAATCATTCGTTTGCTCTCATTTTCTTTTTGTTTAGAGCCACAGTCAAACCCAAAAAAGCTTAAATAATCGGACATAACACTATCTTTCTCTCTAGGCATGGAATGAATCTGCTTCGTTTGCTCTTATTTCTTACGTTTTTCTTCTTCTATTTTTTTTATATTTCATCATGTTGTGTGTGCGTGTGTGCAGTCGTTTATTTTGTTTCATGTCAACTCTTAAAAACAACATTTTATAATACAACGAAAGATATATGCTTGTGTCTATTTTTTCATTTCGTTTCGATTTTCTGGTGCTGAAATACGTGATTCACACGATTACCGAGAAAAGGGCAAAGATCGAAAGAAAAACAAACAAAATCATATCAGTCTAGAGAAATAGATAGAAGATCGTCTCTATCGTATTCGAAAGTTTTTATTGCGTATGTAAACATCGATAGACCTTGATCACTCTCTTTCTTTCTTTCTTTTTCTCTCTCTCTCTCTTTCTTGGGATCTAACTCTATTTATCTAACCGTATAGTTCATACCCTGGATAAACACATAAACATAAGTGGTTCATTAAATCGTATCTTTTTATTTCTAATAACGAAAAGGAAAACAACGGCTATTTTATCTAACTAATGTTCAACGTTTATTCTTTGACATTTGAATATTTTACTTTTATAGACTAAACTTGTTCATTTATTTTTAAAAGAAAAAAAAATATCATGCTCGGCTTTCAAACATTTGCTTGTCTTCACGATATACCAGGTAAAAATAAAAATAAAATCATCATATTTCATCATATTTTCTTTTCTCTCCCTCTCTCTCTCTCTCGCTCCAAAGTTGTTCGATCATCGACTGATAAACTTCAAGATGTATATGTTAAAGCAAAGGACAAGAGTCGTCTTATTCGATATCCATGTCATATTGCCGAATCAATTGCTGATAAATCACTGAAACTTGCTGTGACTGTTGCTAATCCCCTTGTTAAACCATTAAGTCGACCTGGTAAAACGAAAATACAATGACTCGTATTTTCAACATGAAACTTTTTCTAGTTCGTTTAATTGATGATTTTGCCGTCGAAAAAATTCGTCAAATTGAAGCCAAATATCCTGTTATTAATACATCAACTGAAAATGTTCTTACTAAATTCAATGAAAAAACTGAACCCGTTCGAAATGTCATCAGTACTGTCAAGGACACAACAGCATCGACTATTCAACATGGCAAAGAAAAAGTAGAAGACTAAGTTGATTTTTCAATTGACTATCGAACAAATTCAATTCACAGGTAACAAATGTGGCAACAGCTACGATTAATAAAGCAACGGACGTGGCTGATACAGTCTATTCGTTCTGTGAAACCCATGTACCAGGCCGTAGGGAACAAAAAAAAGGATAAATTGTGTGAGGAGATGAGAAAAATTTTTTCTAATCATTAGAAACAACACCAGTCAATCGAAATGATTTTGCTCGACGAACAACATTCTTATGGGAACGTATAAAAACAACAATTGTTTCGCCGATAGTTTCTCTTTTCATTTGGATTCGATTATTAATCGTTTCGTTTTTGTTACGAATTAAACAAACCAATGATGCAATTCTCAATCGAATTCCAAACAAATCCTTTTTAACATATTTACCACAACGTTCATTGATTTTAATTGGAATTCTACTCGAATTTGTTATCGAACGTATTCAACCTGTTGAACAAATCAAACAACAACAATCAACATCCAGTCGAACGAAACCGTTCACTAGCCGGTAGATTCAATTTACAGATTTCTTAAATAAATTTTTCATTCATTCAGACAAACATTAAAACCCAGTGCTTTTGTCACGACTCGTCAAAGTGTGGTTCTTTCACACGGAGAAACTACGGTTACACGAACTGGCGGTCATGCACAATCACAAGTTGATACATCTTCATCAGGCAATGATATCAATAAATTACATGGCAAACTTCATCCAACTGATATCGAACGACTCTATTCTCGTTTGCCTGCTGATGCTATTCCAATCGATGATTCACAAGAATTTTTAACTGATGATCAACAATTACTTCGTGCAAAACTTAGCGACAATCATGATGAAAGTTATGAATAATAGGAAAAAACATTTTTTTTCTCTTTATAAGATTGATTCAGTTTCTTCTCTTTTTCTTCCTATATTCTCCGTGATTAAGTCTTTCTTTTTTCTGTTGTTTCATGTCTCTTTATTCATGTTATTATGTGTGTGAATTTCTAGCACAATGAAAAAGAGAATAAAATCAAAAAAAAAAGAAGAAATAAAAGAGAGAAATAGTGATTTGTTAAACGTTTAGTTGTTTTATTATAGCAGCACTAAATCAATCCACATACAAAATATCACATTAACAAACTATTGAAAATATTTTTATGATGTTGTTTTTCCTATCAGCAATTCAGACATAAAAAATACAATCGATTTTTTTATTATCTCGAAATCTATATAAATATTTATTCATGATTCTGCAAAGAGAGAAAAGCTCATTAATAAAAAACGATGAACTAGTTTGTATACATATGAAAATGATTAAATTCACTGGTACAAAAAAAATGAGGGTGAGGCATGCAATAAAAACCTGCTAAAAAGAGAATCGAAAATCAGTATTTAATTTTCTTCGAGTTGCGATAAGAGATAATCATAGAGTTGTCGACGTTGATATTCTTGTTGTTCATTAACATAACTATCATCCTCATTGAATTCACGTAAAGTAAATTTTCTACGAGGTTTTAGCCCGATTGTTTTTTTACCAGGTGTTTTTATAACTGGACATTCATTTCGGCAAGCTTTAGCAGCAGCTTTTACGCTTTTGCCTTTGCCTTTACCAGGAAATCGATGTTTATGAATACATTGAATTTCACATTTGCTTTGTTTGTCGATTATGCCATGACCTCCACCTGAACTACGTTTACTGACTTCAGATTCTTCGTCATCGCTTTCATCACTTTCATCTAAACAAAGAAAAAAGTTAATTAGAAAAAGAAAAGCATCTTGTTTTTATTAACCAGAATCGAACGATTGTGGTGCATTTTGTTCTTGATCGAGTTCATTAAGAATCGTACGAAGTTGTAGCTCAAGTTCATTATCACTGGCAGTTGGGTAACTTGCACAGTAAGCAACGAATAAAACTAATACTAAAACAAAAAGTAGAGAGATTTTGTTTTTCGATCAAATACTTTTCTTCTATAAATTTACCAGCAAATAAAAGACGCATGTTGTTCGTATATGAAAAAAAAACTGTTGTATCCGCTGATTTTTATAGTCCTGTCTGATTATTCATGTCCATAGAGTATTTTCTCTCTCTCTCTCTCTCTCTCTCTCTTTCTTCTCTGCATTGTTCTGATCTGTGTAGTTTTCTTTTTATCTGTCGATGACAGAAAGAAGTCTATGGAAAGATAATATCATTCATTGAGTTAAAACGAAGGTCGTATGATTCAAACATACGAATAAAATATTTTTTCTTTCTCGACTTTTCTATTAGTATTAAACTAATTTATGACAAAGAGGGTGTTGATTTTACGTGTATACATCGATTATTCATTGCCATGGTTAAAATTTCCCGATAAAAATTTCGTCACTATATCTACGTATATGTGAAATCTATCAGCAGATTACTAAATAGATGCTGATAGCTCAAGATAATGAATGTAAATCTATCGAATTGTTATTTACTTACTTTTTACACAATGAAAACAAGCTGTGCTTGATTGATAGAATGATATATTCAAATGATTTTTCGTTTTTTATCGTCTAATCTTCTCTTAAGATATAATATCACGATTAAATCTCTATAAAGAAGTGTGCTTAAAGTCAGTTTTGTGTTGGCTGTTATTTATTTTGTCATGATCAAAAAATAAATAAATAAAGATTTT
>Ga0209960_1001857_pt1 | contig 24188 bp, 28 predicted proteins | sample ThiBiot_500_plan_2_FD_183947 | JGI IMG/M metagenome (GOLD analysis project Ga0209960, IMG submission 183947) | Wastewater bioreactor microbial communities from Cape Town, South Africa - Thiocy_expt_500_plan (SPAdes) | ecosystem: Engineered > Bioreactor > Thiocyanate-remediating >...
ACGCGAATAGTATTCTTTCGATTCGTTATAAAACGCGTTTTTTCAACGAAGTCATACTATAAACTAACCCACACTCAATCATACAACATTCGTACACTAGAATACTATTTTTATTGTGAGAAGCCGCCACTCACGACTCGAGCGGCTCTACTGTTTTCTTTACGAACTATCCACATTTTTTTTCAATATATCAATGAGATTTTCTACAATATAACAGTTTCCCTCATACAGAGAAAACTCACAGTTAAATACTTTAAAGAAATTAATCACCATATTAGGTTTTGAATATCTGACTATGCTTTATCGAACCTTGCAAAATATATTCTTATTCTCCTAAAAATCACTTTATACAGAAATGTCATCTAAAATACCTAAAACAAGATAACATTCATCGAGACTCAACGCACTTAATCTTCGACTGAAAACGTCCTGTGAGAATATAGAGATAAACAAATTGAGAGCTATACATAATGTACAAGTAACGTTCATCGAGAGTCGATTCACTTGACCCTCGACTGAATGTGTTAGTGTGCGCGCATATAAAAATTTGAATTAAAAACGATCGACTATACGTATATACATGTATATGATAAAGTTTCACCATACATTATATTGGGCAGCACCGCGTCGGTCGTCGGCGTCCCTACGGTCCGCCACTCCCAACACGAGCTGCCACATTTTTCGACTCAAGCATAGGTAATTATCGAATATCTAGGTCCAGATGATTATAGATATTTGAGAAGGACCACTTTTAGTTTTCTAAACACAACAATAGAGTCGGAAACGCCATATTGGATTTAACATAATCACATCATTTGAAAAATCGTCAGTTTCCAAAAATACTCAGTTGAAAATTTTGAATATCTACCTATCAATTCAAACTCGCCGATCTGGATTATCCAGAGTACCATTAAGTTCCAACTATCATTTTTCATCTATTAGGAGTTACTAAAGTCGATGTTATTTTGACCTCTGAACCCGATTTATACTCAAATTCCAAATTCTCCGACTTCGATTATCTAGGGTCAGACCAACTTTCCATCATCATTGACCACTATTAGTGGCTTCTTAAATCGATGTTTTTTTGACCTTTCAACTCGATTTGTACTCAAATTCAGACTCCCTGACCCCGATTACCCAAGGTCCGACCAAGTCCCAACCATCATTGGTCACTATAAGTGAGTTCTTAAATCGATGTTCTTTTGACCGCGAACGGACGAACATACGGACACACTGCTACTTTCTCGGCGTAATACCCTCCTTACAGTAGAGGGAAAAAATCTACTTAGCAAACTTGGAGCGCAGATAAATTCTATTTGATTATTCCTATTCGTCAAGGTCAACAGATAGATATAGGAGAATCTGCGTGATCTAATATCATTTCAAAAGATTATTTTCGGTTAATGACACTATTGCTTTCCGCCTATCGTTCTCACATACATGTCCAATTTGAAAATTGAATTCAATTCAAATTTCAACTTTCAATTTTCAACTTCAGCTTCAATTCAAATTTCAATTTTCAATTTTCAACTTGAGGGTGAGGGTGAGGGCGTCTCTTTGTGAACGTAGAAAATTGAAAATTGGAATTTCAATTGAAGCTGAAGTTGAAAGTTGAAAATTGAAATTTCAATTGAAGAAAATAATTTCAATTGAATTCAACTTTCAAATCGGACACTACTGCGTTTTCAAGAGTTGTTAACTGAGAATATTCTTTTCAATGTGAGAAATGAAATTGTTAAATTGATTTGATACGGTCCAAATCCAAAATTTCAAACTTTTTTCATTCATACAAACAAAACTCAACAAAATCTACCACACCCCCAAAGCTAGTTAGAACTCTATCGTAAAGAAAATAGAAGAAAAAATCGATCGAAATTAATTTAAATCAATCAAAATCCTCCGCAAAGAAAATAGGAGAAAAACATCGACGTAAATTAATTTAAATCAAATTCTTTCGTAAAGAAAATAGAAGAAAAATATTCGATTTAAATTAATTTAAATTCATCGAAGTCTTTCGATTTTAAGTGACAAATCGTCTACAAATAAAATAGGCCAAAAATTCCAAGTTCATTTAAAATTTTTTTTTCTCATGGGAAGTGAGTCAATTTCTTCGGCTAGCGTGTTTGCATCACTTCAGTTAAACATTCGATACTGTAAAAGATTCTGTCATCAGTAAGAGAAAAAAGGAACTATTTCACCGAAACAAGAAAGTATCATTGAAGATTTTTTTCCTTCTCTTTCACATTCATTGGCGATCAGTACAAGGAAAACAGACAAAACTTTTACAAGCAACAGTGTTTATTTTTGCTTCTGAACAAAAGAAAGACTCAATCAATGAACACGTTCATAGTTTTACTCATATTCTTAACAGGTGCTCATTCAGCATTACTTCATTTCGAAACTACTTGCAATGCTCATCAATTTATTCATCTGGAGAATTTAATTGGTTCTTTGCATAGTAATGGTCCACGAGATACTATTCTTTTCGTTCGTGACAAGGGTTTAACTGATGGCCAACTTTTGTTATTGAAACAGTACGAAAATGTTCGAATCATATCTGCGAAAGATTTGATTTCGAATCAAACCCAATTAATTGCCGTTGACAAAGAATTAATTTTTGTCAATGATCGATATGAAATTCGATTGAATAGGAATAAACATATTTTCATTGATTTCATTCGAAAACAATATCGATTAGCTGTTGTTATTCCATTTATTCAATCGCAATTTACAAAATTAATCAAACAATTAAATCTGAGTCAAATTTACAAACCATGTCGAACATTATTACCGTCCGTTGATTTAATTTTTTATCATGATGTAAATGAACAATCGTTGCTCAAAAAAGAAATTGAAAATCTTGATTCTATTCGTCGATGTTATCAAAATATTCGATATCTTTCTATTAATTTCACTAAACAAGATAATTGGTATCCGTACGGAAGTTTTCTCATGTGGCAAAAACTCTTTCTTCATGATCACAACAATCATTTATCATTACGTTCGTATGGATACACGCATCTATTTCTCATGGAACCAGACACAAGGCCAATTAGAAATTATTGGCTTGATCATATTGTTCAACAGATTACTAAAGGACAAAATCCAAAACAATATTTAATAACTGATTGGTGGGTTCTCGGATCGGTTTATCGAGGTTCACAAGAGATCGGTGAACGTTTTCTACATATCAATGGCAATGCATTGTATCATCTCTCAGCGAATTTCATTGATTTTATTCAAACATTTTCAGATTATTATCGGAATGGTGACAATCGGCAAAGTGGTTATGATCTAATTATGTATAATCTATTACTGAAAAACATTAATCTAGGTAAACGTTATTTGCATCGATTTCAATTCTCAGATTTTATTCAAAATTGTTGGCATACGGGTTGCGAAGGAAGTGAACATCTGAATAATACACAATTTATTCGAAATAATCCGAATACTTATCTTGTTCATGGAAACTATGTTCCTGATATCGAAATACAACCATCAACTTCTGAACCAACACCACCTACTGAAATCTACATAATCATTTGCATTTCTGTTGCTTGTTTCGTTTTTGTTTTGTCTCGTTCGAGAACACTTCTAAATCTAAGAAGATTGCCGAGAATATGTTGTCAACAACGAATCTATTTCTAATATATTATTATTGTTCTATATCTAATTATTTTAGATGAATAAATATTCGAAAATCTTCATTGGTGGTTTAGTGTGTTTATTCTTCTTCTTATCTTTCGATAGATTTTCAATTGAAAAAACAATCATTTCAAGATTTGAAACTACTCGATATCCTATTTATACATATTATCAACCATTAACAAACTCGATTGATTTCGAATTGTTACAAATCTTACAAATTTGGGCGTATGCATTTTATGCTCATGGATTTTATCCGATAGTTCTCAATAAAAATTCAATTCGAACTCGTACTAATCTTGATGAACTCGTGAAAACTTTCTCTTCTTTCCCAACAGTAAATCCAAAAAATTATGAATTAAATTGTTATCTTCGTTGGATAGCGCTCGCTGAACGAGGTGGTGGAATTCTCATGGATTACGATATTTTGCCAATGCTTCATTCAAATAGTAAACAACTCATTGAACTCAAAAACTCAACTCATCAACAATTGATAACCTATAAAAACTTAATTCCAATGATTGCTCGCGGAAATGTTCGTCAAATCAATAAATGGATTGATTATATGTTGAATTTTAATCTTTCGAATACGAATCTAATCAATGGTAAACGTCATATATCGGATATGATCACCCATGCCGTCTCTTTTTTTAACATTTTAGCGTAATTACGCGTAATGCAAAAATTGTGGCGTAGATGTGCACAGTTACGCCACATTCATCGTACCGATAGATGTCTCTAGCGAGTATACTTAGTGTGACGTAATTACGATCGTAATTACGGCGCAGCGATCGTATCACTAATAGAAATAGACTACTAGCGCCATTTCTGATTGGTGCGTTCGGTTATGTGGAGGCCATTCGTCGCCATTTTGTCTAACGGTTTTCTTACACTATAAAAACGATTAACACGACTCCATATATAGATGTCTACACGTTTCACGATGATTTTTCTAATTTCAAATGGTCAGTAAAGAGGATTTCTATGGAAAGGAATTTATGCATGATATCTTTATCAAAGAGAGTCTAGTGAGTTGCAGGGACTCAAACTCATATACGACCTAGCGAATGCATTATTATTTTGATGTTATTCAACTTGCCGAAGTCGTTATTTTGTTTAGTTTGTACAACTACGTCTGTCTAAATTAGGTACAAACTTTCAACCAATTTTTCATATTGAAATAAAACTTTAGATCAATAAATTGAATTCAAATTCTTTCCCTACAGTGTATTATGATTTTTTGGGTATTTTTATCAAGAATACGAATAAATATCCAAAAATCAACAGGTACTCTTTTTTTCTTCAGATGTGTTTTTTAATTGATGTATTCATTTCGTTGACATATGTTTCTTTAAATTTGTTTTCTTTTTTCGATATCAGGACATCATTCCAACTTTCTTTGTTATCTCCTTTTCTTAGTAGATGTATATTGATTTTACTGAACTCGTGTAGCTTTTTTGACAGATTTTCTTGAAAAGTAAATAAAATCAGATTGATGTGAAATAAAATCGATCATCTAGAAACGCTAAATTCTTAATATAAATAGAGAAATTCGCTAACAATTGGTGTAATATACAGTCTACGAATTCACATCGTAACTATGCACAGTTACGATTTTTTCAGCGTAATTACGCACAGTTACGATTTTTCCAGCGTAATTCCGCGTAATTACGTCACAGTTTTTCGTAATTACGGGTCACAGTGTGATCGTAGCTACGGCGTAATTACGCCACAATTTGATCGTAATAGAACATATGGGCATGGCTCATTATTCGATTTCGAATCATCATGACATTTTTACTGTTAAACCCAAACTTTCATTTGTTCATTATAGTCATCACATGAGAGCTACAGTCTTTGCTCGTTTAAATCGATCAAACATCGAAGTAAAATTTATGATTAAAACTGAAAACAAAATAATAATTGCTATGTTTAGTTAATGACTCGTAATCAACATTTATTTTATTATTCTCATCATGAGTTTTATTTACCGATGAAGCCAAGTATTTCTCCATATTCATTGCAAATTGTTCGTTCATTGACTTTATGTCCTGATGTTATACAACCAATTGATGAAATCGATCAATTTTGTACGAAAACAAATGAATCATTCCAGATTTGTGAATTATTATCACTGAAAACTGAGAAATGTCAATGGAAAATCGGCCGTCCAGAGAAAATCAAAGGTGAAAAAGAATCTTTAATTGTTGTTGTTTTGCCTCGACCAGAGATTTATCGTTGGCGTTTATGGTTATACGAAAATTCACTTCCCGAAGAGAAGAAAGATGATTTTCAATCGTGGACACAACGCCAATCCGATTGTTCAATGTTAAATCAATTGATTGTTGAGCCAACTGATAATATTGATATTCGAATTAATCGAATAATCGAACAAATTCGATCAGGTCAAGCGATTATTCTTACTGAAGATTTTGTTGAAAAACTATTAAAATCAGAAGGAATCCAAGGAATTGAACGGTGGTTAAGTGGACATGTTGGTTTTCATTTGAAGTTGAGAGTGCCGAACTTAGATTCCAATGTGAAATTATCATTTCGTTTGAATTCAACAATGTTCAATGGAGACCAACGTTTTTATTCGGCAATTGAAAAAGAAAATTCTCGTTGGACAAACGAATTTCATCAATGGCTAAATCTATTTTCTTGATGATGTTGATCATTGTCATTGTCTGGCCTCGCAGCAGTCCTATATTTTGACTTTTTTTCCTATAATCCTATATTTTTTGGAAAATTCAAATTTTTTCCAGAAAAAAATCCTTTATTTTGTAAGCACATCTGTTTCATATCATGAAAAACCACTTCAATATGCAATAGAATGTGTATTGGCGACAATTAATGATTTCTTCATTCGTTTTCCGATTGAAACTGATGGGATTATCTCATTTTATTTTATTTTATGTTGGTTCTTTGTAGTTACAAATATTGGACTGAAAAAATAGTTTTATTTTATAATTGTAGATTATCAAAATTGTGTTTAAAGTTAGTCATTCTTTGTGCGAATATAAAGTATTCGAGGTTAGAATTTTTCCGAAAAGAAAAAGCATTGTTTTCTACATTGACCAACACTCTCACTCCTCAAAAAACAAAAAGAACTTCAGACAGTCAGTCTGCTGATAAAAGATGGCAGTGACCGATTACAAACAGTATTGAAAAGCAAGGACGCTTTTGACATGAATCGAGCAACAATTTTGATTGAAGATGGAAACGCAAAAAGCAAATCAATCAGTGAACAATTATCCACTGTTACTGACCAATTGATATAATTAAAAAAAAGAGTTTCAGTAATATCATAAACGACAGAAAATAAATAATTCAACCGATATCTTCGTTTGAAACCAAAGATTTCGAACCTTTTTACTATATGATAGAAGATTATTTACGAAAAAATGAAATTGCTTATTTTCTGAAAAATGTCGTATCTTTTATTTGATTTTGGTTAAATTTGAATAGAATATATAAATATGCGCAGAGTCACAATAAATAGAATATCGAGCAATGTTTTTTTTCTATTATTATTTTTCGAAAACCCCAACAAGTTTTTTACGTTTATTGTACCAATATCAAAACTATCTGCTATTTATAACACTAAAAAATGCGCTACGAAATTTAAACTACGAATTTTTGTCACTAAAACCATATCCTATACGTTTCCTATATATGTGTGGTGTATCCTATAAAAAAGTGATTTTAAATTCCTATATTTTCAGAAAGTGTCGCTGCGGGGCCGGGTTGTTGCTGTTGTTGAACGGCAGCAGAATGTTCTGGTATGATATTCAGTGCACGTTTCTTTACTTTATTGGCAAATGCAGATAAAAAGTGGCATAATTAAATTCGGTTCTATAGAAGACAATATTTATCGATCTATATCGAATATACGTAGTCATTCTGTAGATTACTCAGTATTATTGAAAAATGTCTTGTATTCATGTGAAAACACTTTGATATTGACTGTATTTTGATTGATCTATATGGAAAAGATGATAAAAAGAATATAATTTATTGTCCTTACCACGAATTTAATTTTGTAGTGCAATTCGTGATAATAATGGATCGTACGAATTTGTGGATTGTTAACATTATAATCGATTGTAACAGATCCATCCCCAGCGCGATCAATACGGTCGTCGGGACGGTACAAAACGGTAAGCGTATACGGCCATTTTACGCAGTTTACGGCCGTGCTAATTCGACCTGGGCAATTTTGATTTTTTTCTCTTTTTTTTATTATCTTTTTTTCTCTACTGATAAGAGAAAAAATCGTATTGAAATACAATCAATCGATTTTCATTTGAAAAGCAAATAAATCTACAAGCAATGAGTCGAAATCCAATCTCGATTATTCTTTTTTTCATTTGTTTAACAATTGTTTCGATTGATTGTTCCAATTCTCAACAATTCAATGTGATTGTTAAAGCGAATAATATGACTGAATCAATGAAACAAGATGCCATCCGAATAACAAAACAAGCATTCATCAAATTCGATGGTTATTCAACAAAATCTCGATCAACAATGGCACAATATATTCGTTATCAGTTCGATCGATTGCATAAACCAACGTGGCAATGTATTCTCGGACGTGATTTTGCTCTATCGATTATTTCAGAGAATGAGAAACGAATTATTCTTGAAGTCGGCCGAGTTTCTGTTCTAATTTTTAAAGGCAAATGTTGAATAAATAAAGAGAAGAATTTGATGAATTCATTGAATAGGGTGACTTTTTACTTCGAAAAAGAAATTCCACGCATGTACACACGTTTGAAGAAGAAAAAAAAGAGAGATGTCAAAGGCAAACACAAAATGAGAGAACATATGAAATCGATTTGTCAACTGACCAGCAGTAGACAAATATTTGTATAAATTATCTACAAGAGAAATCTCCTCTCGTTTATTCATAGTTGCCAAACTATCACATGAGAAAGAGCATCATCTTTGCCCAAACCTTCATCATTATTCGTATAATCTTCGAAACCATCGCCAATACTTAATACAAATGTTTTCAGAGTACTTGTTTCGTCATTCGGTGAAACAATTGTCGTATCAGTCGAAAGAATAAATCGCACAGGTCCAGCATGACCAAACGAGAGACCTTTCAATTGAAGTGAACTTGCAATTAATTTATTATTTCCTGAATCGATCATTTGAGGAACGGAGATATTCAAAATAACACCAGCACTCGTTCCGACCCAAAGTGTTTCCTTGCAAATATGCAGACAACTCACACGTAGACAACCGAGTTTATGCGCTCGAATGATATCATCACATGCTAAACAAAACTTTGAAAATGAATCGTTCGTATTTGTTTTTACCTTGAAGTTTTTGTGTAACAGCCGTTCGAATACTTGTTTCAAGTAGACAAACAAAATGTGTCGCATGATATAAACGTATTTCATGTGAACCTTGAGATGCAATCCAAACGTGATGCATCGATGAACCACCAGGAGCAATACTACAAACATGTCGATGACAATCATCGACGATAAACGAATGCTAAATATAGAACAAAACATATCATTGATTTTGTTTTGACGACGAATTTACTTCGACATTTAATGAATTGGGGCAAACAACGAAGATTCTATCTCGGATTGCACACCAAATTTTGCCAGCAGCTAATGCCATAACTGAGATTGGATCAGCTGTATCATTTTCATCAATGTCAGTTTGTCCACTACCACCATGTCGAGATGACATTTCGTCGATACATTGAATCATTGGACTGTCTAAATCCCATCGACCACCTAAACAACATTCAATTCTTATTTTCTTCTTCTTCTTCTTCTTTGTTCGTCTTACTCATATCTCGACGAAAAACACATAATTCACCGTGACTTAACGCAACGAACACTTTATTATCCGTATATCTAAACAAACAAACAAAAGAAAAAAGTCCAATTGATAAATACAAAATAGAAATTTTGATTTACAAGATGGAATGAATTGGAGAACTAAGTTGTTTAACAATTCGACTTTTTCTTGCAACAGTTTTCATTGTTTCTGTGCATTGAAATATCAAAATTCTAATCGAAAACACCAAACAAAATCATCATCATCAATCGAAATAAGCTTAACTCTCAAACTCACACTCCATCATCAGTTCCCAACCACATCGTTGCTTCTCTCGTATCTTGTTGTTCAGTATTAATATCAGTTTCTAATAGAATACATTGTGATGATGAAGATGTTCGATCAAACGAACAAGATTCTTCGTTATTAATCGTCGTCGATGTATTCTCCTCGTCATCACTTGAATCAATATCAAGTAATGAATCGACTGTTGGTGGAACATCGTTGACTTTCACCATCGATTCTTGTTTACTCATGTCTTGGTATTGTTTTTGTTGTTGTTGTTGTTGTTGTTGTTCATCGATTTGTTTGGTTGTGGGTGAACGATTTTTGATACTACTTCCTGATCGACGATTCTTATGTGATGGAACATAGGCAACACAATTGATTCGAGATGAAATCACCGTATTACAAGCTTTTAATGTGACATTTGTTTGAACGTCGACAAGACAAACTTGACCTTCGGAATTACAAATACAAATATCACCTAATGATAAACGTGGAACACCGCATGAGACTTGACTTCCTGGTCGACTATGAGGAAGAGTAAGAACATGTTGAAAACTAATATTTCGTCGTCCAGCTGCAACTTCAACTATTTCAACAAAAAAAAACATTATTTTACACAAAAACAAAGGTGTCGTTCTATTTACAAAGAGCTTTTTTCGCATCGAGAAAACTCTTTTCCCAAATTGTTTTCAAATCAGCCGATGAGAACAGAACATCGATCGTTTCCGTTCGTTCAGTCGTATGAATCGTCAATTCAACATTTAATTTCTGTTGACTTGTTTCTTGAATATTCGGTTCTGGACTTGTTGTTCTTACACTTGCCACTGACATTGTCTCATCAGTCAATTGTTTATTTACTGAATGAAGAGTTTCTTTAAGTGACTCATCCAATTGCTAAATAATAACAAATTCAATATGCGAATTTTACTCATAATATGACTATGTTACTTGATGAGGCACAGTTATTGTTTTAGCTAAATCTGTCATTTGTGAAAGAGTAAGTACGTCATCTTCTAAATGTCGTTGTTTTTCTCCGGTTGCACTTGCGATCGAATGAGTTTTGATGATTGATGGAGATGCAGCTCGTTTTTTTAAATGATCAGCTAAATGAGAAAATCAACTTGATTCGATTGTTTTCTATTCGATTTTGATTTACCTGCAGCTAAATCAATACTTTCAAGAGAAATTTTCATGATTAATTTATGTTTGGCATTATCAATATATTGTTTTCCGGATGGAGAATTTCTTAAATAATAAAGAGAGAAAAAAATGAAATCAACTGTTTTTTTTTCTTTTCATACACAATGACTGAAGATGTCGGTTTTTTAGTTAGAGTTCCACTTCGACGTTTACAACTCGTGATAATAACTAAATCATTGAATAAAAAGATGCAACGATCTTTTTTCAATCCCGATGCCAATTGTAGAGTGACGACATCATGTCGAATATAATATCGATCAGGATGAACTAACTAAAAACGAAAACAACACACAAATTATCTTCTCGAAATCAAAGATCGAATTGAACGAACATCAGTTAGATTTTCGATCATATCTTGAACAGCTTCTAACGAATTATTCGTAACGGTGATTTCAGCTGAGCCCACATCTTTTTGAACTTGATCGATTTGTTCGGCGAGCGAATGGATTTCTGATTGTGCTTTAAGCAATAATTGATAATCCGGATGATTTAAATTCGTACATTTAAGAAAATCTTTGATATACAATTCATATCTCGGAATACGTTGAACTGGCTGAATGATAAGATCATTGAGTGTCAATCGACCTCGATGATCACGAGCTTGTTGTTCGAGAAATTTATTAAATGACGATGAATCACGACAGATTCGAATGGCTATTTGCGCAGTTTTGTAATTATTGACAAAACTTGTGTACGTTTCAATGACTGATGTTCGTGTAAACTAACAGAACAAAAGCAAATAAGAGAAAGAAATCTGCTGTGTCTGTCGTCTTACCATTTGTAAGAGAAGATCACCGACTGTTTGTTTATTATCCCATTGAGATAATTTCTGTGAGAGTGAAATTAAAAACGCCTGTTAAAGAAAAAGAAAAAATATTTATTTATTTGAAACGATTAATGAAGATAAATTACCGTATGATGAATATGAATTTCGGGTATTTTATAGAAAATATCATTGACAAGATCATTTGAAATAACAACTTTATCTTTCATTGGCAAATAATATTTCTAAAAGGCGAGAGAACGACACGTTTTTTTCGTTCTTCTCATCTCGACATTAAAACTCTTCTTACCGTAACGAGATTTTTAAGTGCTTCGACGTAGGATTTTTCCGTATCGTACATTTGCATGGCAATTGCTTTCCGTTTAGCCTAGAAAATCGAAGCGACATCGATTAGATGTTTATCTTAATGATATATTTATCTATTGATTAGAAATCAGAAAAAAAAAGAAAGGCAAATGATGATTTCAACCTGTTGCCAAAGACAATCTTGTTGTGGTGCTGAATGATGTCGTCGAACAGCATAAAACGTGAGATTCGATAGAAATGAACGATCTTGAGGTACGGGCGTTGACGCGCGAATCAAAGGTGGTGAAGGTGAATGTGATGCCTCTTGATTCGACATGATGTGAATCACATTTGACATTCCACATAGATCGACATTCCGATGTGTACAGAGAGAGAGAGAGAGAACGAGAGGAAAAAATACAAATCTGATGTGTTGTTGTTCTGATAGACTCGGAAGATGGATAGGAGATAAAAAATAGAAGAAGAAACGATGCGAAGGCGGAGGCATTTCTATCATCTATCTGATAATTTCTTCTTTGACTTGTATGTCATGATAAAGCAATAAGCAAAGACAAAAAGAAACCGAGAGAGAGAGAGAGAAAAAGACGAAAAGAAACATGTGCAATACCTCGTTCTTGTCATCGACGGTTGCCGTCGATGTCGGAGTTAATCCTGCGAGTGATGTACTCGTTAGAATCGTAGCAGTTGTTGATAATGGACAAGTTTCATCGAGATGAATTCGAGATGAATCACTTCGATCTTTATCTCGTTCATTTGCACAACTTAATTCAGGTGTTGATTGACATGTCAAATTGTCGCCGCTTTTCATTTCATCGACTGTTAATTTCAATGCGTTGACATTGTTACTATTCGGCGTATTAATTGTGTGACTTCGAAATACCGATGAACGGCTACTACGTCGGCCTGATGTCGGTGGAAGATCACCACCGCCACCGGTAGCATCGACGAATTCAAAACGACCGATTGTTTCCTAAAGAGAACGTAGATTTGTCGAAAGAGTTTGTTGTACGAGGAATTTACTTGATTTTTTTTGTGAACAATCATCGGTCGAAAAGGACTGAGTGGTTTGGGAGGAAGAATGATATCTGATGGTGTTGGCGATGGTGATACAGTTCGATCACGTACTTGAGATGTTGAATTTAATGTATGTCGACGATTTAGCTCGCTGATTAGTTCGAGTAGAGGTCGACGATCGAATGTCTCTTCGTCATCATATTTCGATGATTTATTCAGATTTTCCGAGACAAAATTCGATATCATCGATGATAAAGATTCATCATTTGGATTGGAATCAGGCAGAGCTCGTGGCGTTGGATATGAAAGTTGACTTTCGGCATTGTTCGGAAGCGAACTAACGCTTACACGAACATTTTGCACCGAACTATTCGAAACTGAAAACAAGTCGAGATGAGATTTTGCAAAGAAAAGAGATTTTTGTTTTACTTGATGATCGTCGTTCTTGTCGAACGACACTGATTCGATGCGGGGAAATCGGCGGTTGTGTCGACGATGAAATCACTCTGGTGACAATTGTTGGTGAAAGTGGTTTTTTCGTTGTACAAATCGAATCTTCTTGTTTGGTTTTGACTTGAGTTTTTCGGTTGAATGTATTTTTTTTGACTTCAATTGAAATTTGTTTGTCTTGATTGGGCAATGGAAATGCTGGCCGAAGTGTCGAAGGTCGGGTTTGATTTTCAATTGGAAAAACATTCATTGTCGACACACTTTTCATTCGACGTATCGGACAAAGCGATGATGTTCGACTCGCTGCTGTTTGAGGATAACTTCGTCTTCGAACGGGTTTTACTGTCGGTTGAGCCGTTTTTGGTGAGATTTTCGGGTTACATTTAATTGAAAACGAATATTCTCGACAAGATCTTCGTTCTAAATCAAGTAATCGTTGAGTAAATCGTTTCAATCGAGCATAGGCTGATGATGATGATGAATGATATTCATCGGCGGATATCGATGAAGCTGATGATGTTCGACAACGAAACCACGATGAATTTCGATAACGTGAGAGATAATTCGGATTTGTTCGTTGAAGATTTAAATCGTCGGATGTACTCGCTGAATAAACACGTTCACGTCGATCATTCGAAAAACGAATCTTGAACAACAAAAACAAAAAGATAATCTCGATGACTAAACCTGTTCAGATTAATAGATGAGAGATTGTATTCAGGGTGAATCTTACTCGAAGAAATAAGAGAAAATAGAAATAATTACGCGGCCTGTTGTTACATCAACACATAGATATACAAGCGAGAGAGAAACCTCATCGGTACAAGCAGAATGAGAAGAGAAAAAGGAAGAAGAAAAGATCTCGGTCGTCGTTGTATATCATCGTAGATTACCAAATGTCGATACATATGCCGAGCTGTTCGGCCTGATAGCTTAGCCAAAAGCATTGTCAAAAAGGAAAACGGTCGATTGATGAGGAAAAGAATCGAACATCACTCTGCTGTTGCTGCCATTTAGGAAGAAACATTTCTTCTTTTTTCTTTCTCTTTTCTTTTCGGAAATATCTGTTTGTCGTCGTTTTCCTTCGACGTCTGTGAATGATGATCTCAGAGAGACACAGAGAGAGAGAGAGAAGAAATATACAATCGCCGGTAGCAGCGGTGTGCTCTTTTGTTTTGTTCTTCGTCAGGGTCGTCGATATCGACAATGATTGTTGTTACCGACAAAGAAATTACTCAAATAAGGAGAAAATACATAAGCATATCTATCGATTTCCAATAAATATCTCCCTCGAGTAAAAACACGAGATCAATCAAATTCAATGTCACTGATTAATTCGATTCTCTCTCTCTCTCTCTCTCTCACTCACTCACAAAATAAATACGTTATTGATTTTAACTTTGAAATTCTAATTGATTTGATGAAAAGTAACAAGGCTATTGTCGACAAATATTATTGAGAAGAAGAAGACAAAAAAGCAAAACGACGGATAACAATGCGAAAGTTTCTCTTTTTCCTAATTCTTTTGCTCTGTCAATTGACGTCGATATTTAGCCTCGAGTAGAAATGAGTCAAATAATAAATAGACAAGACGAACTTCAGACAAAAAAATATTATGATTAACGATTAGTAACAATTTCGTTGTTTCTCTATCGGCAAATAGAATAACTATATAGATATACTTACAGAATATTTTCTTTTCCAATTTATATTCGAAACATAAACACATTTATCGAGATCTTCAGTCGATAAGAATGATGTTAACGAATTTGCTAATGGTAGAGAAGTTTGATCGTCGTCAGAGACGATGGCCGACGATGATGATCCATCACCTTGTGCTCGATCATCATCATCATCATCATCGGTATTGTCTGACAACAGAAGTCGATCGTCCATAATTGTCTCTTTTTTCAGTATATTGATATATATGTATATAAAGAAATCGATTCTTAGAAGGAAACAGCCATCACCCAGATGTGCGATACCGATGATGATGATGAAAATGATGATGATCTTTCTTTTTCTAATAAGAGAACACAAAACACAAAAAAAAAGAAAGAAAGACAAGAGGAAAATATAAAGCGGCAACTATTGTTGGCAAGTGTCGACGGGTGTGTGTCTGAATTCACATCATCAAACAAATGTCAATACTATTTCGCGTTCGTCTCCTAACCAAATGATTAGTTTGACGGGTTTTTCTTTTTTCATTTGTTTTATTGAGTCAACTAGTACCATTTTGTTTACATAAATTATCATTAAGAGAAAACATCAGTCAATCCATTAACTGTATGATTATGCACAACGGATCAAATCGAAATCGAACATTTTTCTCGTGCGTTTTCCTCTGTCTTATGCGATGAAAAACATTTATCATTATATTGACAGCGAAATCGATTTGTTGTGTTACCCTGGATTTTATGCGTATTTAATTAGAGATTTCGGAAAAAAAAGATAAAGAACAAATTTATTTCGACAAAAGATAAATCGATCAGTTAAAAATATGAAGTTGTTTTTGTGTCATTGAAAAGTAATCAGCAATTGAATTATGAAAAACGAGTAATTGATGTTGCATAACTTTAATCTAAACAAACAAACGATGATTTTGTTTCGAAAAAAACAACAAAAACAGAAAACAAACTCGATTATCATCAAGTAATCTTAATTTCACATTCGTATCGGATTTTAATTTTTCATAAGATTGTTTAAAATGAAGATATTGCCGTTCGATATGTTGTTCTGATTGACTTAATTTCGAACCTCCTGTATGATTACGAGCTAAAACTCGTTCATAATCATTTCGATAGGCATCATATTCAATTCTAAACAAATCACATTTTGCCGTTTTATCAAAACAACAGAAGAGATTGATTACCTGGCTTTTTCATAAGCTTTGATTGTCATCCAAGTATCTTCCATTGTTTTTGTTACCAAAGTTTGTAATGAATTAACAAATGAATTCATCGAATCTGAAAACGAGAAAGAACACGTGCATATTCAATTGAATCGAATCGATTTACTTAATAAAACATCTCCGTTTTGTGCTAAGATTTGTTGACATTCGCCATTTCGACTGAATTGTTCGGTTAATTCTTCGGATTTGGTTGACATTTGTAATAATTCAGCAAACGATTGACTAAGTGAACGTTGAGTTTGAAGAAGACCAGCGAAATGAATAAGCATTTGTCGAGCTTCTTTTAATAATTGTTCATATTGTTGTTTATTCTCTCGAAAGATCTAGGAAAAAAAACCAATCGAATAGATTTTATATCGATTAAACACAAACTTCGATGTTTTTTTCAAGTTCAAGATCTTGTGTTTTATTACATTGTCCCAATTGTTCTTGAAACAATTGCCGAGTAAATTTCAATGTTCGTGTACTCCATTGACGAACGGTATCGAACGATTGAATCCATTTATAAGTCGAACAGTGAGCAGCTGACGGAGCTAAGGCGTCTAGTCAATCAAATTCATTTTTATTCAAATACAAAGAAAAACCAATCGAAGTACCGGATGATTGAGATGAATCTAGAAGACTGACATAACTTGTTGGTGTCGATGGTGATTCAGTTGCAAGAAGTTTCGAAGGAACATTAGCCAATGGACTAGACATGATAACGACGAAATAAATACAAACAATCGAATTCGAATAAAAGAAAAAAAAAACAATTTCAAATGGATAAAGAATTTAAATCAATCAGAAAGAATATCGAAGAGATAGATATTTGTGACATCTACGAGACGACGCACTTTTTTTTTGTTATTTCCTATCAACAAGGATGATATAGTTATTTGTTCGTTCGTTTAGAAAATGGAACATATGTGACACACGTAACGAATTAAAAGAAGAAGAAAAAAAGACGCAGCAGATGTGTCGAATTTTTTACAATGATTTCTTTTCCCAGTTTCGATCGATCATTTGCGGTCGAGCACATCAAAATGGATTTCGAAGGAGAACAACGATTTTATGGTGAATCAACTCTACTCGAACCGATTCTCGAGCAACAAGATGATGAAGTAGCAGTGAGACTTCAATTTAAAACAAATAAATCGTTTTCTTTTTTTTTCGTTAGATAACAACATCTCCAACGAGTAGTTTGAGTGAAGAAGAACGACGACATCAAGACGAAATTCAACAATTCGAAGAGCTTGAAAAAGAATTTGCTTCTCATCGACACGGAATTCGAGTGAAATTCGATGATGAAAAACTTCCATCGATGGAGCCAACAACTCTCGTTAAAACAGAACCCTATTTTCAAATAAATACAATCGAAGATCAAGTGACTAAACATTTCTATGAAAACGAAATAACTAATCAACCAATTAAGAAGAATTTGACGAAATCTTCGAGTCTAGCCGATAGTCTCGATGAAGAACTCAATCCGAAGAATTCCGATCAAATCACATTTTCTCCACCTGGAAAATCAATTCTCAAGAAATCTTCGACTAAACAACGAACGTCAACACGTTCGTCATCGCCCGCTTCTTCATCATCATCAGTCAAAAAGAAACCAATCGCCGCATCAGCATCTCCATCGAATTCAAACGAAATGCTTCATCTCGCTGAAGTCACTGGCAAAGTCACATCTTCTCGTCCGTCGACGCCTCTTCGTTCGCTTTTCGAGCCAACGATCAACATTTTCGATTCATCGAAACCGAATTCATCTCGTCGACCCTCTCGACTTCAATATTACGTCAAACCCTACCGAGGAGATGTTTACATTCCTCCTGAAGATTCGAAACGACGATCACGATCACTTTCCGAACAACGACAAGGACCCACTGTTTGGCATACATTTGCCAATCAATATCATCCATCGGCCTATCGAAAACAACACGTCTCATGGTCACCTGTTCGAGCTTATATTCATGAAGGACGAGATTCAACAAGAAAATCGAAGATTCGCAAACCATCTCCTTCTTCATTGTTAACAACACAAACAACAATATTTTCTTTGAGTAGTCCAAATCTTCGTAGTTCGCCAATTGATTCCTATGAAACAAATTCAATGTCAAATTACTCGCTAACACCTATTCTACAAAATGAAGAAAAGAAATCGATTCATTTTCCATCGCCGATACCTCAAATTATTTATCCAATGCCGATCAACAGACAACATTGCGAAACAATGCAACGTTACGATCGTTTGCTGGAGAAAATGCGTCAAACAGATCAGCAACTTCAATCTCTTTCACGATCGTGGATAAGCCATACTTCACTTTCACAGCCGAGAACTATCGTAAAATAAAGTCTACTCAATGATTTATTTATTTCTTTTGTTAAAATTTCAGATGAAAACTACTGAAACACCAACGAAGAGCAAAGAATTGATTTCTCCAATGTTTCTTCAAACATGTCTTCTAGTTTTGGTTGTATTCAATCTTCTTGTTGTGTATTTCTTCAATGATATTAATCTTTTCTGGAGTCGATATACTTCCGATTCATGAATCGATTCAATTTGTACATTATTTACAAATAGAAGTAAATCTCGACAAGAAAAATGTCTTCTTCAATTCGATTTTTCATTTTATTTTGAAGAAGAATTTCATTTTATGTGTTTTTTTTTGCTTGTGGTCTATACTTCTATGCTTTTTATTATTTAGTTATTCATATTAGAGGTTAACAACTAATCAATCTCTATACGCTTTATAAACCAATTTATATATGTATTTTCTTTTATTTTACAAAGAATTTGGTGATGATCGATGAATTTATAATAGAATAAATTTAATTTAATTTAAAGAAATTAACAGAAAGAAAAACAAAACTTTTTCAATACATAAATAATGATATTTGATGTGTAAATCAGAACGGCAATAATAGACAACAGATGTAATGTGAAACCTCGAGACCGACCTATCAAATATAGAACATAATTTGAAAACGAAGAATTATTCACAAGTATCGATACCAATCAGTAAAGAAAAGAGAAAAGCACAACAGATGTTGGTATTTCTTAAAAGAGAAATCATTTTCTTTCATTTTTCTCTTCGTCTCAATCGATCATTTTCAATGTGACAAAAAAAACATGACTGAAGAAAGAGAAGAATTGACTTCTCATCGACACATAACTCTCATCAAAATGGAACGATGTTTTAAAATCAATACAACTGAAGATCCACTGACGAAATCTTTCTATGAAAATACTCAACGACGATCAAGATCACTTTCAGGAAAACGACTAAATCGAAAACATCATGTTTCATGGTCACCGATTCAAACTTATTTTTATCAAACGAAAAACTCACAAATCGATGAAAATGACAAATATCATTTAGAAACGATGCAATCTTATGAAAATCTACTCGAAACAATGCGTCGAACAGATCAAAAACTTGAAGCATTATCACGTTCATGGGTGAATATCCCGCAACGAAGAAGAACAATTGTATGAGTTCATCAATTATCTCATTTATTTAATTCATTTTCATTATTATTTTAGGTGGAAAAGGTTGCACCAATGAAAAAGATCGAATTGATTTCAAGGAAAACATCTCTTCAGTTATCTATTTTAACTTTAATTCTTTTTAATTTCACTGTTGTTTATTTTTTCAATGACATTCATATTTTATGGTCCCGCTACATTTCCCGTTCATCAGTTTCGAAATGATATATATATAAAAGAACATTTCATATTTATTCTATTTTGAATTTTTTGTGACATATTTTATTTGTCATCTCAGATAAGAAGTATTATGGAAAACGCTTTTCTTCTATTGAAACTTCAAAATGGATTTAATGATAGCTTGTAATACGACGTCAAGTACATTTACTTTAATTTATGTCAAAAAAAAACTGAGGCAAATAAATAAACGACAAAAGAAATCATATAAATAATGAACAAAAGTGTCATTAGACATTTAAATAGAAAGAATAATTCAAGTTTATATAAAAAAAAGGTTTATTCATTTCATTTTATGCATGTCGTTAACATACATAGGTGAACAAATAACACTTTACACTGGATCAATTCTGTTCATCGCAGGTATATTTGGAAATGGAATGAATATTCTCATCTTTTCAACTGTTCGTAATTATCGAACGATACCAACAACATTTTATTTTCTTTCGGGATCAATTACGAATATTCTTTATCTATTACTTCTGTTGACTACTCGTATAGTAACAGCAGCTAATGGAATTGATTTAACTCGAACTTCATTAGCTTGGTGTAAAACACGACCATTTTTCGTTGGTTTTCTTGCACCTTTATGTTTCACATGTTCATGTCTTGCAACAATTGATCAATTTTTCGTAACTTCACAACATGTTAATATCCGTCGATTGAGTAATATCAAATGGGCACATCGTGTTCTTATTATTTCAATCATTTTTTGGTCGATTCATGGTTTATTTGGTCCAATATTTTATGAAATCACATCAGTTCGATGTACTTCAACAAATGCAATCTATGCTGAATATGCAGTTGTCTATGTCGTTGTTGTTGTTTGTGCAATTCCAATTTGCGTCATAGGTTTATTCGGATGGTTAACGTATCGAAACATTCGTCGAGCGATTATTCTCGCTGAACAACATGTTGATCAAGAATTATCACAAATGATTCTATTTCAAATGATATTAATTTTCGTTAGTATCGGTCCATACGGTGTAAATAGTGCTTATCGTTTAATCACAAGTGGAGTCAAGAAAAGTCTAGATCAACAAGTTAAAGAAGCATTTATCACAACAATCGTCACTCTTATTTCATATTTATATTATGTTGTATGTTTAGTTTTCATTGTTTTTTTTCCTTTGATGAATTCTAATTTGTGTTGTTTAGGGGAGTTTTTACATCTTTCTGTTCTCTTCAAATGGATTTCGTCGTAGAGTAATTGAAAAATTGCACCATTGTCCAAAAAAGAATCATCCTATTAATCCATCTATATGATGATTTTGTTGACTATTTCTTTGTTTACTTTGACGAATAAATATACTACTAAACTACGACGTAGAGAAAAGAAAGAAAACACACATGTGATGAATTCAATTTTGTTTATTTACGAAAAATGGAACGAATCAAATGTGTAAAAGATAATTCGAATGAAAAAACGTAGATAATCTCGAAAAATAATCTAAAATTTCATTTTTCCTTTGCTTTAGTTGTCTTGAAAACCTGTCGAATGAAATCTTCTACGAAATCTTCGATTATCTCGATGGTTATACCATCTACAATGGATTTTCTCTTCTCAATCAACGTTTCCATCGATTATTTGTTGATTCACCATTTCTATTAAAGATTTCAATTGATATTAAAACAAGACTCGATTCGAATTATAAAACTTTCCTCGATACTTATCGAGGTCGTTTAATTTCAATTGACTTTCCCGATGACAATCGACTCGATCTATTCACTCGTTTCTACACGATAAATTCTTCATTTACCCATCTCGAATCGATTCGAATCAATGAAAAAACATTACCATTTCGTTTGATTTATCTTCTCTTTCATTTTCAAAAATTAACACGTTTACGTTCGTTGAACATTGGTCTCGATAGTTTCTTTGACAATCTCGGTGATATTTATCACATTTTATTTCAATTTTCAACATTAAATTATTTAAAATTAACAATTCCTGATAATGAACTGCTTGACATTGATTTTCCGATGTCAAACGATCATTTTTCTTCGTTAAAATATCTCATTGTTAATCATTGTGTAACATTAAATCAAATGATTGAGCTTCTTCAAAATACAAGAGAACTTGTTCAGTTAAATTGTTGTCATGTTGTTGGATTAGAAGATGATATCATTTCGACAAAGTCCGTCAATTTACCTAAACTCAAACGTTTGATTATCAATTTAAATGACGTAGATTTCGATGAATTTCACGGATTTTTAATTAAACTTTGTAGTCAATTAGAATATTTCACTGTGAGCATCGAAGGTTTAGATAAAAGTTATTTGGATGGCGATCGATGGGAAGAATTCATCACGAAAGAAATGATTCATTTAAAAGAATTTCAATTTTCATTCGTTGATTTTATTTACGATCCAATTACTGATCCATTTTATTCGTCAATCAGTCGATTTGCATCGTCATTTTGGATTGAACGTAAATGGATCTTTGGAATTTCACTCAAAGATGGTTATATGACTTATTCAATTCGTCCTTCATAGTAAATTTCAAATCAATTGAAAACGAAAGAAAATCTTTTGCTTGTTTTTTTTCAGTAAAGTTCAATCTGATTTCGCTGAACACAATTCAACATCATCGTTGAACAATTTCCTTCCAGGTGCATATCTTCGTATCGATGGTTGTCTTCAAATTCTTCGAAATCCTTTGTCAAATATTATAAGTACAGTTTTACAATTAGTCGATATCAATCGTTTGAGTATTCGATGTAATCGACTTTCGATTGAAATGTTTATCAGACTTTTACTTTTGTTGCCAAATCTAAATGCTATTCGATTAATTGATCTTCCATCGGATGATAATATGTATAAATTTCAGTTAGTCAATACGGATGATGTTCGAAGATTTTTAACGAGAAATCAAATTACGAAAATCACGTTGACAAATCCAACGGAAGTTCAAATGAACTTGATTTTAACGTGTTTTACACGATTACAATCGTTTGCATTCGAAAAAACATCGAATGTCGATCTTCGACCAGTTCTTCGATGTATTTTAACGAAATCGAATCGTTGTCAACCAATTCGAATCTGTGTTTATGGTGATTTGCAAAATCTCGAACTCGAACAAGAGAATTTCTTCGATCAATTTCAAATAATTCGTGAACAAAATCGAATTGTTATTCAAACGAACTAATCTCTTTTTTTTCTTCTTTTGTAATAAATCACGTGTCTGTCGAGAATCAGTTAGATATTCGAATTGAAAACAAGAAGATGACGACTGTGACTTGTTTCGAAGATATTCCCAATCAAATCTTCGCTGAAATCTTCAAAGTCAACACAATCGAATTTGTTCACTCGATTTTGATGATACATCGAGTATTGATCGTCTCATTGATTTGTTTCATAAAGATTTAACATTTATTCAGCTCAAATCGATTGTTATCAATCAAATTTCTTCATTTAAATTGCTCGTCCTCTTATTTTATCTAAAATCTCTTCCAAATCTTCGGTCGTTAAGTATTCATCTCATTGATTGTCAAGATAATATTCGTTATATCTATCAAATGAATTTCAATCACTGGAGATTATCGATCCAAAATCTTCACGCCAATTGAACCTGCAAATTCATTGAATAATCTTCGATATTTAATCATCTCTCATGAACGTACTTTAACTCGATTGTTAAACATTCTTTGTTGTACTCAACATGTTTCTTATTTGTGTTGTTTTCATATAAACGAAAGCGAATGTAAATCACAATGGAATCCAAACATTGCATTGAATTATTTGTCGATTTGTTTAAATGATGTTGAATTCAAAGAATTCCAAGGATTTTTATGGAAAATTGGCTCATGTTTACAAGATTTACATGTGAAAATCAATTCGGATGATAAAAATTATTTAAATGCACATCATTGGGAAAAATTAATCATAAAAAAACTGACTCGTTTAGAGAAATTCGTTTTCAATTATTCGGCAAGTATTGATGAAGAATTTAACCCTTTCCGGCCGGCTCCTAGAAGCAAGAGTGTTAAAAATTCTCTTTTTATATATTCGTTCTCTCTTGACCATGGATATTGTCAAAATCCAATTAAGAACTTTAAGAAGCTAATTCTTGGTCA
>Ga0209960_1001860_pt1 | contig 24148 bp, 24 predicted proteins | sample ThiBiot_500_plan_2_FD_183947 | JGI IMG/M metagenome (GOLD analysis project Ga0209960, IMG submission 183947) | Wastewater bioreactor microbial communities from Cape Town, South Africa - Thiocy_expt_500_plan (SPAdes) | ecosystem: Engineered > Bioreactor > Thiocyanate-remediating >...
TTTTTTTTTTTTTTTTTTTTTTTTTTTTTAATATCTTTTTTTTTTTTTTTTTGTTGACTTTTGATTTTCAGAATAGAATGGTTCTATTTATTATTTTCTTTTATTTTATTTCAAATTTGATTCAATTCATCGTTTGAAAGTTATATTTGTGTTTTAGCTTTTCTTTAGTTTGTTGTCGCCGTTCTTGTGGTTGAATTGTTCTTTTCGTTTGAGGATTGTCCTTCAATTTGATTTTTGTGCAATTTTATGATTTTATTCTTTGATTTTTTTATTTGTTTATTTTCATTCTGTATTTTTTTTCGATAAATGTTTTTTTATTGATCGTTTTTCTCTCTTTCCTTACGTTTAGCATGCCTTCAATTTCAACCTGTTTGGGGGAATCCTCAAGAAAGTATTAAAAAAGCTGATGAATTGTTAAAAAGGTATCTATTTAATTAATTCGTATTGATTTTATGAAACTTTAACCTATCTGTAGTTGTAAACCTGGTGATATTGATGTCTTAGTTCTTCCTGAAATGGCATTTACAGGTTCTTTTAGAAAAACAAATTTAATTTTACAGAAATTAAAACTCTAATTTTTCCAAAAAAAAGGTTATGTATTTCTAAGTCAAGAAGAGATTAAGGATTTGGTTGAAGATGAAAATGAAGGAATTTCTGTAATGTGGGCAAAAAATCAAGGTTAATAGATTTATTAGAACTAATCCAACAACAATAACAACAAAAAATAATAAAAAAAAACAAAAGCTAAAAGATTAAATTGTTATATTCAATGTGGATATCCTCAAAAAAAAGGAGATCAATTTTTTAATAGTATTTGCTTTGTAAATAGAAATGGAGAATTACTTTTAACTTATCAAAAACATTTTTTGTATGAAACTGATGAGAATTGGGCTCAAGAAGGTCCTAATTTTGTTTCACAACACTTTCCTGAATTAAATCAAGTATTATTAATTCTTCTTCAATCAATTTATTTTATTTTTCCTTTCTCTAAACTATAAAGATTTAATAGGTTGGTTTTGGTATTTGTATGGATTATAATCCTTGGAGATTTCAAAATCCCTTTTCAAAGTTCGAGTTTGGACATTTTCATTTAGAACAAAAATCAGCCTTAATTCTTTCATCAATGGCTTGGTTAGATTCTCGTGATGGAGATGTAAATTTCAATTTTTCAATTTTTCTTTCTATTTTTTCTTTTTCTTTCTATTTTTTCTTTTTCTTTCTATTTTTTTTTTAAATTTCTCTCCTTATAGTCAAGTTCCTTGGACCATATTAATTATTGGTATCAACGTTTAAGACCTCTTCAAAAAGAAAAATGTATTGTTGTTATTTGTAATAGAGTTGGGTCTGAAAGAGGTATAAATTGATATTGTCATTTTTATTATTTTTCTTTTGAGTTTCACTTTTTTTTTTTTTTTCAAAAAAAGGTAGTACTTTTTGTGGTTCAAGTGTAGTATTTAAAACAGGAGAACACCCTAAAATTCTTGGGAATTTAGACAAAAAAGAAGAATCACTTTTAATTGTGAACGCACAAGATATTGAACAAGAGATATTAATTGTGTAACATAAAACTCTAAAAGAAAAGGATTTTTTTTATTATCCTTCTCACACTTCAACACCAATAAAATCTGGATCAAAAAGTTTTATTGATGTTCAATAATGTTCAATAATGTTCTGGACAATGAAACAAAAGCCCCAAAAGGATAACTTGATTCGATATTTTTCTATTAATTAATTATGACAATTAGTTTGAAACTTCCCCTTTTTTCACCCTTTTACTTATATGAATTTTATTGTTGGAGAAAAGCAAATCCATCCCACAGATTCAATCCAACAAATTTTATCATAAGAGAAGATTTTTTCAATTCAAAATCAGATTATTCACTATCTCGTCATTGTAGATAACTTGAGAAATGTTTATAACACTTTTCAATTGAGTTTGGATGTTAACACAAATGATTCTGAAAACAATCAAGTGAAAGAAGTTGAATATTCATGAATAAGTCCCTTTTTGTCTTTTATTTATCGGGTTTATCTATCTATCACCTCGATCGTTTTTTTAGGTTGTTGTCAATCATAAAATTCCTTTTGGGCAGATACTTTCCCCTCTCTCATATTTGATTTGATTTTTTGATTATAAATACGACCCATTTCTTTTCTTTCTTGATTCTCTTTTTAATTTCTTCAATTTCTTAATTTTTCTTTAGTTTTTTTTCTAAGTTATTTTTTTTAAATTTTTTAAATAGAAAATATAGAAAGAATGGTTCGTGAATGGTTAGGTTTTCTCGGTGCAGGGCAAATGGCCACAGCCATTATCAAGGGAGTCATTGCTGCAAAAATTAAGTAAATTTCTTAAATTCACTTTATCAAAAAAACTTGAATTCAATTCTTTAAAAAACTTAATTGGAATTAATTCATTTTTAGTTTATTATGTTTTTGTATTATATTTGTTTTTATTTGAAGTTTAAGTTCTTTTTTTTATTTTTCATAATGAATTCGACTTTGATTGTTGTATTTTTCTCCCCTTTACTGATTTCTTCTTGAACCTTTCCCCCTTTACTGTTTCTCTATTCCTCTCTTTCTCCTTTTCATGATAATTAACTAATGAATAAACTTTTATAATTAGAAAACCAAATGAAATCATTGCTTTCGACTTATCAGCACGTCAAATCGAGGTGATGAAAAGAATTGGAGTTCAAGTGGCAAAATCTCCTCAAGAAATTATTGAGAAATCAGAGTATGTTTTCCTTGCTGTGAAACCTCAAGTTGTTCCAGGATTATTGAAACAAATTGTACCATATGTTACTAATGAAAATGTCATGGTTTCAATTGCTGCAGGAATTGGATTGTCCCAATTGACAACATCTCTTGAAAATAAATGCCCAGTTATTAGAGTGATGCCAAATGTTGCATGTCTTGTTGGACAAAGTGCAAGTGCAGTTTCCCATTTACCTTCAGTTCCAGCTTCGAAATTAGAAATGGTTCTCTCAATCTTTAATAATATTGGAGTTGCTGTCACTGTTGATGAATCACAAATGGATGCAGTTACAGGATTAAGTGGAAGTGGACCAGCTTTTGTTTTTGCTTTCGCAGAAGCACTTGCTGATGCAGGAGTACGAGTTGGCCTCCCTAGACATGTATCAAGTTTATTAGCGAATCAATTATTAAAAGGAAGTGCTGAGATGTTAACAAACCCTGGAGAAGGAAATCAAACACCCCATCCTGCTGCATTAAAAGACACAATTACATCTCCAGGTGGGACAACAATCGCAGGACTCCATGCTTTAGAATCTAGGGCATTTAGAGCAGCTGTTTATGATGCAGTTTATGCTGCAGCAATGAGAGCTAAAGACTTGGGCTCAAAATTATAGATTTATACTCTTTTTTCTTCTTCTTTTGTAATCAATCAATGAATCAATTATTTTTTGTTGATACTTGGATTTTGTTATAATTTCTCTCTTTTAGAAGTTTTTATTTTATTTTGAAACCCTGAATTTAATAAATAAATGCATAAATAATTAGTAGAAATCTTTTCAAAATCGATTTTGTTCTTCTTATTTATTTTATTTTGTTTTAAAAAAAACAACAAAAAGACAAGAAATTTATTTTGTTGACTCAAAAAGAGAAACAAAGTCTTCAAAAAACTTTTCAGCTTTGGTTTTTAACAGCAGATCAGCTTCACAAAAATTTTGAAGAATATTATATCTTGAGCACATTTTCAATCTCGAGATTCTTTTCATCATTTCATGGACTTGAGCTCGGAGATTAGGTTTGCTTCCAAAATGAACTTCAACTCGATACAGTGAGTTTGATAATAAGCTTAATTGGATGAAACTTTTCCAGTTCTTTAATACAACTCCTTTAATATTTTCAGTTTGTTTTCCTTGTTGTGAATCAGGGTTGAGTTTCAGTAGCTCTTCTTGGATACTTTGAATTTCAGATTCAATTTTTATTTTTTCTTCCAAGATATTCTTGTAGATTTTCTTCTTTTCTTCAAGTTCGATTTTCTTTTCTTCAAAAATTTGGGTCACTTTTCTTTGTTCATCTTTGATTTAATTTTTTTATTAGTATTTTTTTTTTGAAAAATTAAATTAAGGAAAAAAAAAAAAAAAGATTAAATTTACCTTTTTTCGCTTCATTTTTACTTTTTTCAAATGATTCGAATAACTCTAAAATAGTTTTATTTTTGGTTTCTCTTGCAATATCAATAGCAGTTTTTCCATTATGATTTTTTGCATTTAAATTAATTTCCTTTCCACTTTTTAAAATTAATTTTACAATTTCGCTATGACCTTTACTACAAGCTCTCATAAGTGGAGTAAAACCATGATTACTACTTGTTAAATTGATGTCTATATTTTGATGATTTAATAATAGCTCCACGACTCCAGTTTTTCCGCTTAAGCATGCATAATAAAATGGGGTTTGATCAACATATCCTAAATTTACATCTATTCTAGGATCACTTAACAATAATTTTATAATTCCCATATGTCGATTCTCACATGCATAAATGAGTGATGTTCTACCTTTAATGCTTCCCATCATTTCTTGAGCGTTGATGTTAATATTCTTATTTTGGAGCAATACTTTCACTTCCTCAAAATTCCCATGACAAGATGCAGATAAAAGTTGATTTTCCAAAACTTTTAGAGCTTCTTTTTCTTTATCTTCGTCTATTTGTTTCACTTTTTCCTTTTCCTTTTCCTTTTCTTTTTCTTTTTCTTGGGTATTTTTTTGAACACTTAAGTTCGAAAGGTCTCTCTTTGCTCTATTGATATTTTCTTCGAATGATTCCAGTAATTCTACAATATGTATCTCCTTGCTTTGTTTTGCAATATCAATAGCAGTTTTTCCATCCTTCGTTTTTGCATTTAAATTAATAGCCTTTCCACTTACCAATATTAATTTTACAATCTCAATGTGACCTTTACTACAAGCTCTAATAAATGGAGTAAAACCATGATTACTACTTGTTAAATTGATATCTACATTTTTATCATTTAATAATAGCTGAGCAATTTCGATATTTCCATTTAAACATGCATAATAAAATGGGGTTTGATCAACATATCCTAAATTTACATTTATTCTTGAGTCATTTAACAATAATTTCACAATTTCTATTTGGCCATTATCACATGCATAAATGAGTGGTGTCGGGCCTTTGTTGTTTCGAATCCTCTCTTGAACATTGATGTTAATATTCTTATTTTGGAGCAATACTTTCACTCTTTCAATGTTTCCATTATAACATGCAACCAAAAGTTGATCTTCCAAAGATTGTTCCTCTTTCTTTGTTGTATTTACCACCATTTGTTGTTTTTGACTTTGTTCTTTGTTTTCTATTTCATTTATTGGTTGGAAAAAAAAAAAAATGAAAACATTTTGAGAAATAAACATTACTTTGTGCATTTAAATTTGTACTTTTCTCAAATGATTCCAATAATTTTACAATATCTGTCTTTTTGTATACCTTTGCAATATCAATAGCAGTTTTTCGAGAATGTGTTTTTGCATTTACATTGGTAGCCTTTCCACTCGACAATATTAATTTTACAATCTCAATGTGACCTTTCTCACAGGCTCTCATAAGTGGAGTAAAACCATGATTACTACTTGTTAGATTTATATCCACATTTTTATGATTTAATAATAACTTGGCTATTTCCAAATGTCCATTTAAACATGCATAATAAAATGGAGTTTGATTAACATTTCCTAAATTTACATCTATTCTAGGATCGCTTAATAATAATTTTACAATTTCCAAATGACCACGCTCGCATGCATAAGTTAGTGGATTGTGTCCCTTATTATTTTGAAGCTTCTCTTGAATATTGATGTTAATATTCTTATTTTGGAGTAATACTTTTACTTTTTCAAGATTTCCATTATAACATGCAGTTAAAAGTTGATCTTCCAAAGTCACTTGTTCTTTTTCTTTGAGAAAATTTGAATGATTTTCTATTGTGTTTGCACTTTTCTCAAATTCTTCCAATACATTTACAATATCTGCCCTTTTATTCTTCTTTGCTAAACTAATTGCAGTTTTTCCATCCTTCGTTTTTGCATTTAAATTAATTTCGTTTCCACTCGACAATATTAATTTTACAATCTCAATGTGACCTTTTTCACAGGCTCTCATAAATGGAGTAAAACCATGATTACTACTTGTTAGATTGATGTCTATATTTTTATCATTTAATAATAACTTGGCTATTTCTAAATGTCCATTTAAACATGCATAATAAAATGGAGTTTGATTAACATTTCCTAAATTTACATCTATTCTAGGATTGCTTAATAATAATTTCACAATTTCTACATGACCACCATCACATGCGTAAGTTAGTGAAGTGTGGCCTTTATTGTTCTGAAGCCTCTCTTGATTATTGATATAAATATTCTTATTTTGGAGCAATACTTTTACTTTTTCAAGATTTCCATTGCAACATGCAGTTAAAAGTTGGTTTTCCAAATCATTGAGTTGTGTCACTTTTTCTTTAACTTGATCTATTTGTTTCACTTTTTCCTTCTCCTTTTCTTTTTCTCTACTTGTATGTTCCTCAAATGGTTCTAATAATTTTACAATATATGTCCTTTTATTCTCTCTTGCAATATCAATAGCAGTTTTTCCATCATTCGTTTTTACATTTACGTTTATATTGGAAATTTTCCCACTCTTTAACATCAATTCCACGACTTCATCATGACCTTTACTACAAGCTTGAATAAATGGTGAACGGCCATGATTACTACTTGTTAAATTGATATCCACATTTTTATGATTTAATAATAATTTGACTATTTCTACATTTCCATTTAAACATGCATAATAAAATGGGGTTTGATTAATATTTCCTAAATTTACATCTATTCTTGGATCATTTAATAGCAATTTTACAATTTCTACATGACCACGCTCGCATGCACGAATTAATGATGTATGACCCATTTCTTGGACATTGATATTAACTTTGTTATCCTGAAGTAATACTTTTACTTTTTCAACAATTCCATCATAACATGCATCTAAAAGTTGGGCTTCCAAGGATTGCTCTACTTTCTTTGGTGTATTTACTGCTTTTTCTTTTTCTTTTTCCTTTTCCTTTTTCTTTTTCTTTTTTGTCCCCTTTTCCTTTTCCTTCTTTTCATTTTCAATTAATTGTTGATTCATGTTCGGTGGTTGTTGTGGTATATTTGTTCCTATTTAATTCAATATTATTTTCCTTTGAAAAGAGAAAAAAAAAAAAAAAAAAAAAAAAAAAAAAATACTTTGTTTCCTTTCTAAATTATGAAATTCTAATAATTCCACAATATTTAAATATCCATAATCTCTTGCAATATCAATGGCAGTTTTCTCATCCAAATTTTGAGCATTTAAATCAATTTTTCTATCACTTTGTAAAATTAATTCCACCACTTCAAATTGACCTTTACGACATGCTTCCATGAGAGGAGTGAAACCACGATTAGTTTCAGAGTTAATATCCACCTTTTTATTTGATAATAACAATTTCACAATTTCAATTCTTCCATCAGAACATGCATAATAAAATGCACTTTGATCTTCATTTCTCAAATTTACATCCACTCTTTTATCTTTGAGTAATAATTCAACAATTTCTAAATATCCATTCTCACAAGCAAGAATCAATGGTGTTTTTCCTTTATCCTCATTCTCTTGAACATTCACATTGATTTCCTTATATTCAAGTAAATCTTTAACATCATCAACCTCTCCTTCATAACATGCATCTAATAATTGTTCTTCTTTATTTTCCATCTCCTTTCTAGATCTCTATAAAATTTATAAATTTATGATTCAGAAAAGAATCAATTGAAAAAAAAGAAAAAAGAAAAAGAAAATATCTTTCTACCTCAATAGTTGTGATCAATCCGGATATCAACTCTTAATAAAAAATCTTCCAATGAAAAAAGTTATCTAATTTTTTTTAAAAAAAAGTTTTTTAATATTTCAATTTTTTTTTAAAAAAATATTGGATCTTTAAAATCCATTCATTATTTTCAATCTTCAATCTCACAATTAATTCATTGTGAAACCAATTAATTAATTCATTCTTCAACAAAATGACTTTGGAGAAATTGCAATAAATCATCTTTGATTCCTTTTTACATTCAGTTTAATTTTTCTTTTTCTTTATCTACTTATTTATTGTTTTGTTGGAAGCATGGTAATATATACCTTCGAGTTGAGTTTGTGAACCGAACAAAGCACTTTGTGAACCGTGCACAAAGTATGATTTCCTTGAATTTGAGAGAGATTGACTTTACATCACAAAGGACAAGTGATTGGGAAAGATATTTAACAATAACTATTCCAAACTGAAATCTAAGCTCTTGAATTGAATTAAATTGAATTGATTCTATGCTCCATTTCCTTCAGTAAAAATTTAATTTTTTTTTTTTTTTTTTTTTTTTTTGAGAAAAGATTAATTATTGACCTCTTTTGAAAAAAAAACGCTTGATCTTGACTTTTCTTCATCTTCTACAATTATAAAAATAAAAATAAAAAATAAAAAACAATAAAAAGAGATTCTTATTTATTGATATTGCTTTATTATGTTTTATTCTGTTTTATAACAAAGAGAAATCAGGCACAAAAGAAAATTTTTTCATTTTTTTTTGTTTAATCCGCCATTTTTTTTCTTTTTCAACAAACAAAAAGAAAACAGCATGGCTAAGAAAACCAGACAAGTAAAGGAAGTAGAAGTAGAAGAAGTTGAAGAAACTTTTAATGATGATATTATAGAAGAAGGGGAGGAAGATGAAGTAGAAGATGAATTTGAAGAAGAAGAAGAAGATGGTCAAGATATGAATGATTGGGAAGAAGAAGAAGGAGAAGAAGATGGGGAAGAAGAAGGAAGTGAAAATGGAGAAGAGGAAGACAATGAAGAGTTCGAAAGTTTTAATGGATTAGAAGAAGATATAGAAGAGGAATCAGAAGTAGAAAAAGAAAGTGAAGAAGAAGATGGGGAAGAAGAAGAGAGTGAAAAACAAGAGAGTTTAAAGAAAAGAAGAAAGATTGAAACTGAACCAACTTTGAGTTTTGAGAGATTAGATGAAATAGTTGTGGATCTCGAGGGTAAACTTTCAATGGTTTTAGGAATGAAAAGTCTTTTATCAAATGAAAATCTTTCTTCTTCTCAATTATTTGGAGTTTTACAATCATTTCCAGGTTTTCCTTTTTTTTTTTTTTTCTTTTCTATTCTGTTTTCAGTATTGATAATTTTTTTTTTTTTTTTGAAAAAAATTTAGAAAAGGAAATCCTCACAAAATTAGAACAAGAAGAAAAACAAGAATTTGTAACACAAGCAACTGATTTAAACCTTCAACTTTTAAGATTATTGAAGAAATTAATGTTTTTTTATTCTCAAATTAAAAATGTATCTCAAGAGAAAAATCAGAAAGGAAAAAAGAAAGGAAAAGGAAAATCAATTCCAGTATCTCAACAACCTGAAATGCTTTTTGATGTTGCTTTAAAAGATATAGAATTAAATTTAAAATTACCAGTAACAAAACAATACATCGAAATTGGAATCTGGAAAAATGTACAAAAGATTAATCTTGAACTTCAACGAACAATGTCAAAAATAACAGACAAATCTTCTCAACAAGTTCTTTTTTCTTTTTCATTTCCTATCTATTTTTTCTTTATCTTTGCCATTTTTCTAATTTCAAAAAAAAAAAAAAAAAATTACAATAATAAAATAGAAAAAGGAATTGAAACAAACAGGAGAAGATCAAAATAAAACTTTTAAAGATTTTTTCTTAAGTGAAATGACAACAACATTTGGAGATGATTTAAATGCTTTAAGACAAGAAGAAAGTTTTGACTCAAGTAAAGTCTCATTAATTGTTGATTGTTTAGAAACAGGAATGTCAATATTTAATAACTTAGAAAAAGAACTTGCATTAGCTTCGATAAAACCTTCAAAATCTCAAAAACCAATTCAGAGTCAAAATTATTAAAAAAAATATATAATATAGAAAAAAAAGTTTTTTTCTTTTTTTAAAAATAATTCAATTTTAATTTTTGTTTTTTGTTTTTACATTTTACATTTTTTTTTTTTCATCGGTACACAATATCTCGGATATATGTTACCAGACGAGTAAAGAGTCTCTTAAATTCGAGAGGGTCACCCTATATATTTAATTTTGAGTTTCAAAAAATAGAAAAATAAATAAATAAAAAAAGAAACAATTACCCTAGTTCGATTCAAAACTACAAAGCTCTTATCTGTTTCCCAAGGAAAGACTTTAATTTCTCCTCTTAATGAACATTTCCTTAAGTCTATGGTTGAAATCGAGATCTATGAATTTTTTTTGTTTTCTCATATTTACTTCATTTTCCATAAATTTGATAAACTATTTGAACATACCTTCTTGTAGTTGGATGAACGAAATGAAATCCCCAAGAATTCCAGTGCTCGAAGAATTTTTTGAGAGCAAGATATTGGAGATAAAGATGCCCTGAAACGAGTGAGACTATAATCAAATTCTCTTGAAGATGTCTTAATTATTGATTGAAATTTATCAATTTTTTGAAAAAAAAAAAAAAAACAAAGAAGAAAGAAGAATTACCAAATCATCAAAAGTAGCAGAAGGTTGGGAAGATGATGATAAAGAAGATTGACTTGAGGCTTCACTTGATGCAAAATCTATACTTTCTTGGGAATCACAAAATATTACATTCGGTTGAGACAGGCATGGGGTCGGGTCTCTATTGAAAAGAGGGAGAGGAGGTGTGAAATACGGGAAAATAAATAGTAGAATAGAAAGAAGAAGGAAGAGGGAATAGAAAGAAAAAAAAAGGGAGTAAGAATTTGAAATAAGTTCAAAGAAACTGCACCAACATTAAACTTTCTACTGATGATTCTGTCCATTTGGATTTTAATCGTACAAGTAATGCAGAAGGATCTTGACATAGTCCATCTTATTATTATTTTATTTATTAATTCATCTTTTTTTTTTTGAAACAAATGTAAAAACTCAAAATTTAAACCTGGACCATAAAATGGATTCTCCCTAAAAGAAGGTTATTGAGGTTAATATTTTGAAAAAGAAAAGAAAAGAAAAAAAAAAGAAAAGAAAAAAAGAAAAAAGAAAAGAAAATCAAAAGAAACCTTTGAACCCAAGGATGTTGCTTAATATCTTTTATCGTAAACCTTTTGGCTGGATCAATTGCAAGAATTCCTAATAACAAAGCTAATAATAGAAAAAGAAAAAGTTTCAAAATATTTTCATTGAAAAGGAAAAAAAAAGCAAACATTTTATTTCAGGAGGAAAACTGTTCCATTGTTCATCCAATTCACCTTTTGAAAAAGCATCAAATTCTGAACTTGCTGGTGTTGGTTCATCCCAAGGGGTGTCTAAATGAAAATATGTCAAATTTAAACAATGAATCCAAATATTATTCATTAGAAAAAAAGAAAAAAAAAATCTTACTTCCCATCAAAAGTACAAATAAGATAACTCCACATGACCATATATCAACAGGTTCTGCTTGATATTGACCATAAATAATCTAACAATGATTTGATGATTTGATTTTTTATTTTTGATTGAAAAAAAAAAAAAAAAAAAAATCTTTTTTTTTTTTTTTGGAGGAAAAAAAAAAAAAAAAAAAAATAATTTTTTTTTTCCTTGATTATGAAAGAATGTTGCAAGACCGAAATCACTAATTTTTAGGTTTCCTAAAAACCAAAAAAAATGTCAAGAAATTAAAAAAATTAAAGAAGGTGAAAGGGAATTTAATCTCACCCAAATGATCGAGAAGTAAGTTCTCTGGTTTTAAATCTATTTTGAATCATTATTTTTTATTTCTTTCAAATAAAAGAGATAAAAGAAAAAAAAAGAAAAGAAAAAAGAAAAAGAAAAAGAAAAAATACCTCGATGACAAATTCCTTGATTATGTAGGTATTCCTAATTGCAAAATAAAAAATAAGAAAGAGTTTACTTATTGAAAAGAAAGAAAAAAGAAGAAAAAAGAAAAGAAATTAACCACTGCATTAATTAATTGTTTGAAAAAAAAGTGTGCAACAACTTCATCAACACCAACATCAGGAACTAGAATTTCAAATTTGTTACAAATAAATTCAAATAAAATGAAATGAAAAATTACCAATTTTATCAAATAATTCACCATAAGCAGCATATTCAAGAAGAAGGTAAATAAAATGGTCTCCTTCAAAAGCATTTCGTAACTGAATAATATTTGGATGACTGAGAGTTGATTGAACTTTAACTTCTCTTTGAATTTGTTTAATATCTTTTCCAGCATCTTTTGAAAGAATCTTTTTGTTTTTTTTTGTTTTTGTTTTTGTTTTTGTTTTTGTTTTTTGGTTGTTGTTTTTTTAAATTTTTTTTTTGTTTATTACCTTGATTGCAGCAAGATCTTTTGTTTGAGGATTAACAGCAAGTTTTACTTGAGCATAAGACCCACGACCAATTAATTGTTCTAGCACAAATCCATGTACAACATCTGCATGTTTATTATCCGCTGAGCTATCAGATGATGTAGATGAACGAGAATTGAATCCATTTGAAGTCTTTTCCATTTTCTTTAAACTATAATAATTACTCCTGAAAAAAAAAAAAAAAAAAAAAAAAAAAAAATGAAAAATTAGCGCAACTTGTTTTCTCAAATTCAAAAACTTGAAGTTGATTTTTTAAAAAAAAAATAAAATAAAATCAAATAATAATAATAAATAAACAAACAAGAAATAACAACTCAAATAAATAAAAAGGTTATGAGAGGAAAATCACGCACCAGGAGTGACTCACTGCTCGAAAAAAAAAAAATTTATGCAATAAAAAATGAGTGGAACGAACAATAAAATAATACATATGCACAAAATATAAAAATTTTAAAATTCAAAATTTAAAATTTCTTACCTTAAAATTTATTTCTCCAGTTCTTCAACACTCAAGGTAAAGTAAAAGTTGAATTCGAAGCAAAGACGAACAAGCGACCCACGCAGTAAATGAAGGAAAAAATAAAGAAAAAAAATGTCCAAAAAAAAAAAAAAAAAAAAAGGAAAAAAAAAAAAAAAAAAAAGTCCAAAAAAAAAAAAAAAATACAGGGAAATAAAATAAATAATTTGAAAATTTAACAATCAGTATACAAGTTGATATAATACAGAATCTATTATAAAACAATCAATCAATTATACAAAACATCCAAAATTTCAAACTAAAGTTTGAATCAAAATGTTAGAAGAAGAAGAAGGAAGCTTACAGAAAAAAAAAATTTTGTTTTTTGTTTTTTTTTTTTTTTTGAAGTCCAAAAACCCGGGAAATTTATTTTCCAAAATTCTCCGAGAGCAAAAAAATGGCGGATTTCAGATCGTGATTTTGGAGGTTTTGATTCTTTTTTTTGATATCTCTCTAATTGATGAAATTATATTTTAATAATTAATTATTGTGATTTTCAAAAACAAATCAATAGATTCTTCAATATTGTATTTTCATTAACTCCAATTGGGAATTTTTTTTAAAAAAATGAAAACCAAATAAAAATAACATCAATACTTTTGAGTGAGATATTTTGATGTTAGAACACTTGTGATTTCTTTTTTTTTTAAAAAGGGTTATTGAAAGTTTTGATGACAAAAGTTACTGAAGTTGTCGTCGATTGCTTGTCAAGATTTCAGATCTTTGAACAATGTGCAATTAATTGGAAGGAGTCATTTAGTTATCTCATTGAAAAATATCTCATTTATTGAACTTGTCTTTGCCAAAGCTTTCTCTTTAGGATTTGAGGAAGAAGCTAATCAGAAAAAAAAGAAAAAGAAAAAAAAAAAAGAGATTTCATTCAAGAAATGAGCTGTTTTTTTGGTTCCTCAATCAAATTATGGCATCTTCGAGTCATCTTGGTCAAAAAAGAAAACCTCAATCATAAAAAAATGTCAAAGATAAGAAAGAAGAAATGTTTGCTTTTTTTTTTTCTTTTATTTTCTTCAAAAAATATTGTTAGATTTCTTTCGAAATAAATAATTTTTTGCACAATCCAAATATAAAAAGAAATGAATTCAAGATCTATATTGAAGAAGTGAACTGGGTTTTCATTTTCATTTTTCATTTTTCATTCAAATTTTTCTCTAATTCTTTTGATTCTTTTGTTGTTGAAAAATGTTTACCAATTATAGTATTTTATCATTTTGTGTATAAATATCCCCAATTTTTTTTTTTTTTTTTTTTTTTTTTTTTTTTTTTTTTTTTTTATTTTTTTTTTTTTTTTTTTTTTTTTTTTGTTTGATGGTTTGACTTAAAGTCTTCGATTGCAATCCATTTCATTCCAATCATATTATCTCACTTACTCTTGTTCATAATAATTTTCAATAAATAAATATCCAACAGAAAAAAAATTTTTTTTTTTTCCCTTTCTTTTTCTCTTCTTTCAATTTGAAAAATTTTCTGAAAAGGTTTTATTCTATTCACAATAACTTTCTTGTTCTTGTAAAAAGAAAATAAAATTTCAAAAGATCTCTCTTTTTAAAAAAAAACTTTATTCAGATTTTGCGAATGAATCATGAAAGTTCTTCTTTTATCAGCTTTCTTAGTTGTTGGATTTGGTATCATTTCTTTCTTTCTTTTTTTTTTTTTTTTTTTTTTTTTTTTTTTTTTTTTTATTATTTTTTTTTTTTTTTTTTTTTTTTTTTTTTTTTTCTTTCTTTCTTGTTTTAATTCAAATCTCAAATATAAAAATCAACATTATTGAAGGTCTTTTGTTGCCTGATGAAACTCTCAAAACACTCGATATTATTGATAAAATCTCAAATGAGGGTGGAGATATCGTTGACAAACTTTCTAGCTCATTATGGGCTCATGCAGGTTCAAGATTTTTTTTCTTCAATTCTTAAAATCATTATCAAACAATCAATCGAATCATTTATTTTAGGGAACCAAGATGCAATTGGGATTCGAGATATTTTCGAACAACCAAGTCAAGTTTTAAGAAAAAGAGGATCAGATCTATTAACAAACGTTGAGATCAAAGCAAAAGTGAATGATGGTTTGAATAGATTTCTTTAATTTGGTGTTTCATTTATATCTTCACTCTAATAAATAACTAGATTTAATTGATTTTATTAAAAACTCTGGTGGTGATGTTTCATTTACTTCGACAAGATTTTCAACAATTGAAGCTGAGGTACCAGTCTCTATCCTTTCTAGTCTTGCATCTCGTTCTGATGTGGAGTTTATTCGACCTCCTGGTAAACCAATCAATCACTCGAGACCAAAAGTTGATGAATTTATTGATGCTACTCAATTGAATAACAAAAGGCGCCAGACCTTTTCACAAGGTTATTGATTTATTTATTGCAATGAGTGAAAAGATTGATTTTTTTTTTGAAAAATTAAAATAGGAGCAAAAGCCCACCGAGTGAATCTTGCTCGTAATCTAATACCTCAATTTAATGGTAAAGGAATTAAAGTTGGAGTTCTTTCTGATTCTGTTGATCATTTAGAATATGTTCAAGTATGATTCATTTTATTATTATTTTTTTAATTAAAATGCTTTATCTTGGGTTATTCTCAAAATCTTATTTTTTTAGGGTCTTGGAGATTTACCAAAGAATATTCATATCCTCCCAGGTCAAAAAGGTTCTGGAACTGGAGAAGGAACTGCAATCCTTGAAATTATTTATGATGTTGCTCCTGATGCTGAACTTTATTTTGCAACTGGATGTATATCTCATTTTTTATTCTTTATATTTTCCTTATTTTTTAATCATGTTAAGTAATAATTTTCTTTTCTTTTTTTCCTTTTGAAAAAAAAAAGTCAAATCACCAACAAGTTTCGCTGAGAATATTATTGCATTAGCAGACGCAGGTTGTAAGGTCATTGTTGATGATATTAGTTATTTAAATGAACCAAGTTTTGAGGATGGAGTTATTGCTCAAGCTGTTCGTCAAGTATATGAGAGAGGAGTCACATATTTTTCAAGTGCAGGAAATGGAGGTATTGAATATCTATTTTTTTTTTTTTTTTTTTTTTTTTTTTTTTTTTTTTTTTTTTTTGTCTTCTTTCTTCTTGCTGAAATTAGTTCATAATTTTCTTTTTTCAAAAAAATGTAGGAAATGTGGGTGGATTCTACCAAAGCTCTTGGGAAGGTGATTATTTTGGAACTGATTTCAAAAAATTAAGAGGATACTTGGATGTTCACACATATTCATTCGGATTCAATTTCAATATCCTTTTATCTCAAGCTCAAGAAGCTTATTCTCTCCAATGGTCAGATCCATTTGAAGATGCTGAAACTGATTTAGATCTTTTCTTGTTTACTCCTGAATATCGTCTTCTTGCTGCTTCAACTAATAGAAAAAGATCATATGAAGAAATTTTTCATTCCCATGAAGTTGGTGATCGTTTAGTAATTGCAAGGAAATCTGGTCCACCAAAATATATTAGACTTGATGGAGGTTTGAATGAAATTTTTCATTTTCATTTTTGATTTTCAAAACTTTTGACTCACTTTGATTCTTTTTTAAGTTGAAAATAGACTTTTGTTCACAAGTGCAGGAAATACATTTGGTCATCCTGCTTCTTTACATGCCATTGGTGTTGGTGCAATTCCTTACCCACGTCTTGTCTCAAATTTTCAAACATTTTTCTCTCAAAGAGCATATTCAAAAGTCATGAAAGTAGAACCTTTCAGTTCTGATGGTAATTTTTATTTTATTTTATTTTATTTTTTCTTCTTCTTTCATCCAATGTTCATTTAAATAATATAAAGGTCCTCGTAAAATGTTTTATGACTACAATGGAGATCCATTCACACCTGATGATCTTCTTAGTACTGGAGGCAAAAATCTTCCCAAAGTTTTTTCTTTTCTTTTCTTTTCTTTTCTTTTCTTTTCTTTTCTTTCCTTTTCTTTTTAACAAATTTAAATCAATAAATAGCCTAATTTAGTCGGTGTAGATGGAGTAAGAACCTCAACTCCTGGATTTCAAATATTTTTTGGAACTTCTGCTGCAGCTCCTCATATTGCTGGAATGGCTGCTTTAGCTTTATCTTATAATTCTGATTTAACACCTGATAAAATAGCAAATTTATTGAAAAATGCATCAATTGATGTCGAATCTCCTGGATTTGATTATATCTCTGGAAGTGGAGTTGTTGATGCATTATATCTTTTAGGCCTTCTCACAAACTTAACTGGAGAATGTCATTGTCAAAATTTTGGAGTTTGTATCAAAAAAGATGTATGTCATTGCATTGAAACACATTATGGTTATTGGACTGGACCAACCTGTGCCATTCGTAATTTTTTTGAAATTTGATTTTTAATGATTATTGAATTTAGTTTTAATTTTTAACTTTTAATTTTTCTTTAAAATAATTCAATAATAATAAGTAATAAGTAATAAATAATAAATAATAGGTGGATGTTTGAGAATAACCCAAGATAAAGCTAACTGGCCATCCTCACCTCCAGGAACAGTTGTTCATGGAAAATGTCGTGGTCCTTCAACTGGAAATCCTACAAGAAGATGCTTTAGAGGTGGGAGATGGGGTCGTATTTCAAATCCTTGTGTTTGAACTTGAAAAATTGAATGTAAATTTGTAGATAGTTGAATTGATTCCTTATTTTTTGAAAAAAAATCTATAGTAAAAAAAAATAGTAAATAAATAAATACAAACCTAGTTAACAAGTTAATTTTATTCCATTGAAATTATTTTCATCATCTTTTCATTTATTTTTTTCTCTCTTTGAACAAATTTGAATTGTATCCTTTTTCTCTTTTTTTTTTCTTTCACAATAAATTTCAAGAAAGGATGATATTTTTAAGGTCTTTCAATTTGAAATCCAGAAAGTCGGAGAGTCCAAGCATGATCACATGGAAGTTCTCCTGGAATAAAATAAGGTAATTGAATGGTTAAAGTATTTGAAGAATAATCCCAAGTTAAATCTGAATCATATCCAATAAAATTAATTTTCACTTGAGAACTTTCATCTGGGACTGGAACAGTTAAAACTAATTTTCCATCTTTTGGCCATTTAAGAAAAATTGAATAAAGGAATTGATAATCTTCTGAAACTGTATAATAAATTGTATTATTTGCTTCTGATTGTTCTGGGAGATTAGGATTACTATTAAAAATTGCTTCAGAGTTCACATTTAACCATTCACCAATTTGTCGTAATCTTTCTTGAAAAATTAAAGGAATTCTTCCATCAGCCTCTGGTCCAATATTTAAAAGTAGATTTCCTCCATTTGCTGTCACTCTAATTAGCCAATGAACTAATTCAGTTGCATTTTGATAATCTTGTTCAAGTAAACCTCGATGGTATCCCCATGAACTTCCAATTGTTCTTGCCTCTTCCCAAGGATGAGCATTATAACCTCCATTTGCAAGTTCAACTGAATGATAACAACTTTTTGCACAAGCTCCAGATCCCCATCTATTATTAACAACAATTTCATCTTTAACTGGAGATTCAGAATAAAGCCAAGAAAGAAATTCTGCAGATTTCCAATAATTTTCTTGTTGATACCAATCCCCATCAGAAAAGATAGTACTTGGTTTGTATTTCTCAATTAAATCTCTTAACATTGGTTGAAGGATATTATCAGGATAAAGGGTTGATCCATTATTTTGATCATCAAGATAGTAAGGATTAAACCATTCAACCTTCAAAGTAAGATTATTATCAAATTTTGATTTTAAATTGTAAAATACAAAAATAAATAAAAAAAAGAAAAAAGGAAAAAAAAGAAAAAATACCAAGCTATGATAAATACCAAATTTAATATCTGTTTTTTCTCTAATTGAGGTAGCCAGCTCCCCAACTAAATCTCTATGAGGTCCAACATCTACTGAGTTCCATCCCCAAGCATTCTTTGAACCCCAATTACAAAATCCATCATGATGCTATTCAATTAAGAATTTAATAATTTCGATAAAATAAAATAAAATAAAATAAAATAATACTTTTGTTGTAAAAACAATATATTTTGCACCAGAACTTTGGAAAATATCAGCCCATTCATTTGGATCAAATAAATCAGCTTTGAATTGAGATGCAAAATCTTGATACAAAAAGTTATCTCCATAATTCTTTTTATGCCATTCATTCAAACATTCACCTCTCTCTCCATCTAATTCCCAAACATACCTTAATTATTTTTTTTTTATTTTGATTAATTGGAATCAAAAATCAAAGTTTAAAACAATTTAATCATTAGATTACTAAATAAATAAATTGATTAATTGTTAGAAAGAAAAATAAAATAAACCATTCAGCCCATTCTCCTTCTCTCAAGCAACGATATGAAGGAACTGCATAGACTCCCCAATGAATAAAGATTCCAAACTTTTGTTTTGTGAACCAAGAAGGGATAGGTCTTGTCTCAATTGATTCCCAATCTGGGTCATAGGGTTGAGAGATGGCTAAGGACAGCAAGCAAAGCAGGGGAATCAACAAAGAGAACTGATTCATTTTTTTTTTTTTTTTATCTTTCAACAATTGTCAATTCCATTTTCAGTTTTTTTTTTTTTTTGGAAGGGAACAATTGATTAATCAATACTATGATTAGAACACAATATTATTTGGATTAGAAGTTGAAAAGAGAGCAAAGTGATTAAAAAAAATCATAAAAAAAAAAGGAGCTTGTCTTAGAATTTTTTACATTTACATTTTTGAAAATTTAAAAATAAACTTAAATCCTGTGTAGCACGGTTCACTATTGACGCTCGTGAATAGCGGTGACGAAAATTTGTTTCCTTCTTTTTGTTGATCATTGATTTCAGAAAAAGTTATAACAATATGTTGATGTCCACTTTTGGTAATCAATAAATTGAAATTTTATGTTCATTATTACAAACAATGATATTTTGTGTTTTTGGATCAAATGAGATATTTGTTGGAGACTTAACTTTGAATTGTGTGATATATCCTCCTTCTGAATTAAATATTTGAATTCGATTATTAATGTAATCACAAACAAGGATATTATCATTCAAATCAACACACACTCCATATGCATTCCCAAATTGACCATTTTCGCTTCCTTTTGATCCAAATGTTAAAATAAAGTTCCCTTTTGAATCAAATATTTGAATTCTGTGATTATATGTATCACTCACAATAATATTTCCTTTTGAATTAATTGTTATTCCAAATGGACAACTAAATTGACCATTTCCATTTCCTTTTGATCCAAATCTTGAAATAAAGTTCCGTTCTGAGTCAAATATTTGAATTCTATTACTACTTCTATCACAAACAAAAATATTATCATTTTGATCAACACATACTCCATTTATACTATTAAATTGGCCATTTTCACTTCCTTTTGTTCCAAATGTTGAAATAAAATTTCCTTCACAATCAAACATTTGAATTCTATTATTACCAAAATCACAAACATAAATATTTCCTTTTGAATTAATTGTTATTCCACTTGGGCCTTTAAATTGACCATTTCTATTTCCTTCTAATCCAAATGTTGAAATAAAGTTCCCTTCTGAATCAAATATTTGAATTCTACTATTACCATAATCACAAACATAAATATTTCCATTTGAATTGATTGCTATTCCACTTGGGCCTTTAAATTGACCATTTACATTTCCTTTTGATCCAAATATTAATTTTGGGTGATTTACTTCACTATAATTTCTTTGTTTAAAAAATACTTCAACTTGAAAAGGTGAAGACTTGATATCAATTCCATTACATAAAACAAATATTATGTATTCTCCTTCATCATTCAATTTCATTTTCACTTCATATCTTCCATTCTTTAAATCTTTAATTTTCCATTCATTGTTTCTATTATTTGATTCTCCTTCAATTTTAATATCAAATTTATTTACATTTCCACCTTTTCTCATTTCATTTCCTTCTTTTGAATAACTAATTATTTCAAATTTAAATTCTTTGTTTTGATAGATTTTTTGATTTTGATTTCTTAAAATTAAACATTTATCAGCTGAAATTTCATTTGGATCAAGAATTCCAATATTTGAAATACTTGAATAAATTGATTCTTCTTCTTTTCCATTCATAAAAAATTCAATGAATGGATTATGACATGGTTCAATTTTCCAAATATTGTTCGATAAATAATCCAATCTTGAATGATATAAATTCTTCATTGCAAATAATCCCAAATTATCATTTTTATTATTGTTATTGTTATTATTTGATAAAGAAAGAGAATGTTGAATCATTTGACAAGACCCAATAATACTTTCAATTCCAAATTTCAATTCATCTCTTTGAAGTTCCAATTCTTTCTTTTTATATTTCTCAATTTCATCCAATTTATTTAATAATTCTTGTTCTTTTTCTTCCAATTTAATTCTAATCTTATTGAAAGATTCTTTAATTTGAGTTTGAGTTATTGTTGAATTGATTTCTAATTCTTTAATTATCTCTTCACATTTATTTATTCCTTCTTTCAATTCCTTTTCTCGGGGTTTCAACTTTTTTATTTTTATTTTTGAGTTAATTGAGATATTCTCATCATGACTAAGAAAAATAATAAAATAATAAAATAATAATAATGAATTAATAAAATAAAATAAAAAAATAAAATAAAAAAATCAACCTGATTAATTGAATCAATTAATGATTTTTTTTCAAATTCCATAACACTTAAGAGAGTAGAAATTTTATGAGATGAATGTTGATCAACGCATAGTGAACATATTGTTAATTTACAATCATTACAAAATAATTTGATTTTTTCTTGTTGATGAATTTGACAATAAATTTGATGATTTGAATTTGTCATTGATTGCATTCGCTCATCATCTTTCATTTTATCAATTGGAATAAGTTGATGATTTTTTGATATGTTGGCTTTTTGATGAACATGAGTGCATGTTTCACAAAAGTAATCTTGACAATCCAAACAATAACAAGTTGCTTCATTTTTCTCATCCAAACACATCATTTTTTGTTTTTTGTTTTGTTGTTGTTGAGAACTTGAATTTGATATAGAATTATGAATATTTAAAGCATTAAGAAGATAAGAATCAGTTGGTAAGTTTGATAATTGTTGATTTTGATTTTGTTGAATTTGAAAAGGAGTTCTACAAATTGGACATTTTAATTCAATATTTGAATGGTTTCTTTCCACATAAATTTCCAAACACTCTAAACAAAATGAATGAAGACATCCTAATGTCTTTGGTTCCCGATAAAGGTCTTTACATAACGAACACTCTAATTCGATTTCTTGTTCTCTTGATCCCATTCTCTAACCAAAGAATTCTCAAATGTTTTACAAAGATATTATAGGCGCCTATTATTTATTTAACAATGTTATATGTTATATGTTATATTTTGTTGATTTTAAACAAATCAAAGAAAAGAAAAGAAAGCATACAATCTACAAGTCAAAAGATGGGTTCTTTAAATTAAGAAGATTCGAATTTGAAATTGGAATAAGAATTGGAACTGAACAAACTGAACCGTTCGTAACAAGAAAAAAAATGATTCATTTTTTTTTTTTTTTTTTTTTTTTTTTTTTTTAAAAACATTTTTTTTTTTTAAAAATATTTTTAAAAAAAAAAAAATAATTTATTTTTTTTTTTTTTTTTTTTTTTTTGTTCTCTGAAAACCTTTTATTTTCTACAGACTGTATTTGAAAAAAAAATATTAATAAATCTTTTAAGAGTTCATTGATAACTTAGAACTAATGAAGAATCTCAGATTAGTAAGGTCGTGATTGTATTGAGATCAAGATTGGAAAAAAAAAAAAAGATTCAAATCTGATGAACTAACTAGTTTCATGACTTCAGGAAAGACAATATTGCAATGGTTCCTACAACCTTAGTAAAAAAACAAAAACAAAGATCATTCATTCATATTTTATTTATCCAATTTTCTCTTTGATTTTGGTTTGTTTAACATTCATAACCAACTGTTGAATTTCCATCGACGACAACTTTTTTTTGATATTTTAAAGAGAAGGAGGTTAGTTTATGTTTGTAAAAGAGGAAAGAAAAGAAAGAAGAAAAAGAATGAGACCAGTATTTCCACAATAAACATCCACAGGAGTTCCAGTTGAACACATCTCATCATTAGTGTTTACTTCATAGACTTGGACTTCATACCAAACAAATTCACAATCAAGATATCCAACCATGCCTTTATTTTAGTTTTATGATTTTTAATTTTATTTTATATTGTTTCATGAAGAAAATAAGATTGAAATTTTACCAACTTCAAGGGCAAGAGTAGCATAGATAATTCCTGCAATGTTTGTTCTGACAAGGAATATTTTGTCACTTAAGTTATAAACTTTGATTTGTCCTCCTTTGTTTTTTTTTTTTTGAACAAATTATTACACAGGAAGAAATATGAAAGAAAAGAAAGAAATTAAAAACCTTCAGAAGGTTCACCAGGTTCACCAGATTCATTCTTTGGCACAGCTTTTTTACTTTCCACTCGACTTGGTTCATATTTTTCAATTGATTCATAAGCATTTTCAAGGAGTTCAATGGCTTCCTCTTTCAAATGTGGATGATTGCTTCGAAATTCATGGTACAAATCTTTGGCTTTTTGTTTTTCTTGGGACAAATGTTTTCCTAATGAAACTATAAGAAAGAACAAAAAGGAATTATAAGAAAGAATTAATAAAAATCAATAAAAATCAATAAAAATCAAAGAAATCAAATAAATATCAAACTTTTAGTATTTAGTTATTTCGAAATAATAACAATAATAAATAAAAAAAGTCAAAGCATTTATAAAAGAATAATAATTTTAAAAAAAAATGAATAAGTTGAACATCTCAAACAGCTTTGATTGAATATAACAAACTCATTCAATATTTATTGAGCTTCTCATTATTCTACTATTATAATACTTCACCAACACTTTCATTTTTCTAAAGTTATTTTGTACTTTTTATTCATTTTTTTTTTTTTTTTTTTTTTTTTTTTTTTTTTTTTTTTTTTTTTTTTTTTTTGATTGTATTTTTGATTGTATTTTTGATTCTATTTTGTAGTGATTAAAATAAAGAATTATTTAATGTGAAATAGAAAAAGAATAGAGAGGTATATATAAGCTTACAAGGAGTGGCAAGTGCACAGAAGAGGACTAATACCAAACAAACAATCACACCAACCGATTTCATCTCTGTTCGTTTTTTTCTTCT
>Ga0209960_1001864_pt1 | contig 24114 bp, 18 predicted proteins | sample ThiBiot_500_plan_2_FD_183947 | JGI IMG/M metagenome (GOLD analysis project Ga0209960, IMG submission 183947) | Wastewater bioreactor microbial communities from Cape Town, South Africa - Thiocy_expt_500_plan (SPAdes) | ecosystem: Engineered > Bioreactor > Thiocyanate-remediating >...
ACAGCAGGGCGCCGAGGTTCCTGGTGCGCTGGCAGGCAGCGATGGAGCGTTGCAGGCGGTCCAGGAGCAGGCGGCGGTTGGGCAGGCCCGTGAGGGCGTCGTAGAAGGCCAGGCGTTCGATTTCTTGCTCGGCACGTTTGCGATCGGTGATGTCGCGGCACACGCCCAGGATGCCCGTCACGCGGCCGTGCAAGTCACGGATGGGTGTCTTGATGGTCTCGAACTGGCCCTGGTAGCCGTCTTCCGCGAAGGTGAGCGTCTCCTCGTACACCAACGGTTGCCAGGCCTGCATGGCACGCTGGTCGTACTTGCGAAAGCGCTCGGCCTCGGCCGCGTTGGTCAGGTCGTAGTCGTTTCGGCCCACCACATCGCGTTCGGGCCGGCCCGCAAAACGCTCGAATACCGGGTTGACCGACAGGTACACCCCGTCGGTGTCCTTCATGAACACCATGTCCGGCATGGCATTGACCACGCTGGCCAGATGCGCCTTCTGCTGGGCCAATTCTTGTTCGATGCGCTTGAGCGCCGTCAAGTCGTAGGCAAACAGCACCACGGCTGCCACCCCTTGCGCCGTCACGCTTTCGGGCGCGATGGTGGTGTGGCGAAACTGTGTGCCGTCAGGGCCGTCAATGCGGTTTTCGAACACCGCGGTCTCGCCCGCAAAGGCTTTTTCAAGATGCGGGTGGATGCGTGCAAACACTTCGGGCGGGATCACATCCTGCAGCCGCTGCCCTTCCAGCGCCTGGGGCGTGGTGTAGAGCCAGCGTGCCTGCTGTTCATTGACGTACAGCACGCGCAAGTCCCGATCAATCCGCGACACACCACCCGGCACATGGCGCAGCGTGTTGGCCATGAGCGCCTGCTGGGCGTGCGCGGCCTCTTCGGCTTGGTGGTGGGCGGTGATGTCGGTCTGCACGCCATCCCACAGCACCCGGCCATCCTGCAGCCGGCGCGGCGACGAACTCAGGTGCATCCAGCGCACCTGGCCGTCGGTGCGGCGCACCCGAAACACCGCCTCCAGACTGGTCATGGACAGGTAGGACTGGCGCTCCGCCTGCCGCAGGCGATCTATGTCTTCCGGGAGAATCTGCCGGTATAGCACGCGTGGGTCCTGCAACACGTCTTCGACGCGTACCCCGTTCAGCCGTTCTATGGCGTCGCCCATGTGCACAAAATGCACCCGGCCATCCAGCTCGCGCACGATCTGGAACAACACGCTGTGCGGCAGGTTGCGCCCCAGCAATGACAGACGCCCCTCGCTCTCGCGCAAACGGCTTTCGGCCTCCTGGATGCGTGCAAACGGGCGGCGAATGCCTGCGTCAAACACCGCCTGGTACAGCAGCGCATACGCCAACACCCGAAAGCCATGGGACAAGACTCCACCCAGCATCGAATGCCCGCCCAGCGCGCCCACGGTGACCTCACCGCACACGAAGGCACCGGCCGCCCAGGCAAACAGGCGCTCGCGCGGCGCCTCTTCGCTGCGGCTGCGGCGGTATAACAACACCGCACTGGCGGCCAGTGCCAGGGCGAGCCCCACGGCCACCACCTGACGCAAAGCCCCGTCTGCAGCATGGGCAAACCACTGGGGCAGCGGCCCCAGCGACGATCCGGCAAGCACCAGCGTGACGCCCCCCGCTGCCGCCAGCCACGCGCGGGCCGGGCCGGGGGCCGACAAGCGCGTGGCGGTGAGCCCCAGGGTCAGCGCCTCGGCCACACGCGCCCAACTGCTCAGCCACAGCGAAATGTCGGCACTGCCCGGGGGCATGTGCACGGGGCCGGAATGCACCAGCACACCGTGCAGAAAGTTGCATGCCGCCGCCACGCCAAAGCCCACGACCAGCACGTTGGCGCGCGCCTGCTCCTGCGCCTCCAGGGCATGCAGCGATACGGACACCACCAGCAACCCCAGCAGCACCGCCACCAGCTCCAGCAACGGCTCCAGCCCGTGCTGCGCGCCCGCCCCATCGCCCAGCATCTGCGCCAGTGGCACCACCACCAGCGCCAGCAATGCCACCACCAACACCACGGTGATGGCGGGCGCATCCGACCAGGGCATGCGCGCGGTCGGAGAGCTGGTGGGAGGGGGCATGGGCAAAGGGGTGAAAGGCAGTGCCGGCGAAATGGCCGCACAACGTCACAAGTGTATCTACGCGTAAGGAAATAACCAGAGCGCTCGCCCCATGAAAAACGGGGCCGAAGCCCCGTTCCAGACAGCACGGGACAGCACCCTTCACTGGCGTTGCGCGCACGCATCAGCGAGGGGCGCGGCGCCCCCCTTTTCACCCCTCCAGCAACTGGCGCAGCACAAAGGGCAGGATGCCCCCGGCTTGGTAGTAGTCCACCTCGATGGGGGTGTCGATGCGCAGGGTCACCGTCACCTCCTGCCGCGTGCCATCGGCCCGGTGGATGACCAGGCGCGCATCGCTTTGAGGCGTGAGTGCAGCGTCGGGCACCACGTCGATCACCTCGCTGCCCGTCAGGCCCAGCGTTTCCCACGAATCGCCCGCCTTGAATTGCAGCGGCAGCACCCCCATGCCCACCAGATTGGAGCGGTGGATGCGCTCGAAGCTGCGCGCCACCACGGCCTTGATGCCGAGCAGCTGGGTGCCCTTGGCGGCCCAGTCGCGGCTGGAGCCGGTGCCGTACTCTTCCCCCGCAAAAATCACGGTGGGCGTGCCCTGCGCCATGTACTGCATGGCAGCGTCGAAGATGAACATCTTCTCGCCCTGCAGCGCGCCCTCGTTCTGGAACACCGTGACGCCACCCTCCTCGCGCGAGCCATCGGCGGTGGGCGGGATCATCAGGTTCTTGATGCGCACATTGGCGAAGGTGCCGCGCACCATCACGTCATGGTTGCCACGGCGGGCACCGTAGCTGTTGAAGTCTGCCTTTTGCACGCCGTGCTGCAACAGCCACTGGCCGGCGGGCGAACTCTCCTTGATGGAACCCGCAGGCGAGATGTGGTCGGTGGTGATGGAGTCGCCAAACAGCGCCATGATGCGCGCGCCGTGCACGGCCGACACGGCCGCCGCGCCTTGGTCGAGCGCAAACTGCGCAAAAAACGGCGGCTCGGCAATGTAGGTGCTGGCGGGCCAGGTGTAGGCCGTGCCGCTCACGCCCTTGATCTTCTCCCACAGCTTGCCGGGGTCGGAGGCCACCTTGGAATAGTTCTCGCGGAAGGCCTTGCCGTTCATGGCGTACTTGAGCAGGGCATGGACCTCGTCGCTGCTGGGCCAGATATCGCCCAGGTAGATGTCCTTGCCCCCTTTGCCTTGGCCCACCGGCTCGGTCATCAGGTCTTTGAGCACGGTCCCGGCAATGGCGTAGGCCACCACCAGCGGCGGGCTGGCCAGGAAGTTGGCCTTGAGGTTGGGGTGGATGCGCGCCTCGAAGTTGCGGTTGCCCGAGAGCACAGCCGCGCACACCAGATCGTTGCTGGTGATGACCTCGTTCAGCTCAGGCGTGAGGTCGCCCGCGTTGCCGATGCAGGTGGTGCAGCCATAGCCCGCCAGCGCAAAGCCCAGCTTTTCCAGGTAGGGCAGCAGCCCGGTCTGCGTGAGGTATTCGGTGACGATGCGCGAGCCGGGGGCCAGCGAGGTCTTGATGTGCGGCTGTACTTTGAGCCCCGCCTCCACCGCTTTCTTGGCCAAGAGACCTGCGGCCAGCAGCACGCTGGGGTTGCTGGTGTTGGTGCAGCTGGTGATGGCGGCAATCAGCACATCTCCGTTACCCACCGTGGGGTCCGCTCCCTTGCTGGGCAGCGTGGTGGCCTGGGCGTGGTCGCGGGCCGTGGCCAGCGCGGGTTTGTTGGCCTCCATCTCCACCACCGAACGCGGCGCACCGGCGGGTGTGGGCTTGCCGTCGGGGGTCACATCGGTCACCACTTCTGCAGCGCGGTGGATGTGGAACCGCGTGTGCAACAGCTCCGCCGGACGGTTGAAGCCGTTTTGTGCATTGGGCTTGCTGAACAGGTCGGCAAACTGGCTGCTGACCTTGCCCAGTTCGATACGGTCCTGGGGGCGCTTGGGGCCCGCCAGGCTGGGCGTCACGCTACCGAGGTCCAGCGTCACGACCTGCGAGTAGTCCACCTCGCCGGCGAGGGGCACGCCAAACAGACCCTGGGCCTTGAAGTAGGCCTCAAAGGCTTCGATTTCGCCCTTGGTGCGGCCCGTGCCCTTGAAGTAGTCGATGGTCTTTTCATCGACCGGGAAGAAGCCCATGGTGGCGCCGTATTCGGGCGCCATGTTGCCGATAGTGGCGCGGTCGGGCAACGCCAGGGTGCGCGTGCCTTCACCGAAAAACTCCACAAACTTGCCCACCACCTTGTGCTGGCGCAGCAGCTCGGTCACCGTCAGCACCAGGTCGGTGGCGGTCACGCCCTCGCGCAGTTGGCCCGTCATCTCGAAGCCCACCACATCGGGGGTGAGGAAATACACGGGCTGGCCCAGCATGGCGGCCTCGGCCTCGATGCCGCCCACGCCCCAGCCCACCACGCCAATGCCGTTAATCATGGTGGTGTGGCTGTCGGTGCCCACCAGGGTGTCGGGGTAGTAGACGCCATCCTTCCGCTTGTGCACGCCACGCGCTAGGTATTCGAGGTTGACCTGGTGCACGATGCCAAAGCCTGGGGGCACCACACCAAAGGTGTCAAAGGCCTGCATGCCCCATTTCATGAACTCGTAGCGCTCGCGGTTGCGCTGGAATTCGAGCTTCATGTTCAGGTCGAGCGAATTCTTCTTGCCGTAGTGGTCCACCATGATGGAGTGGTCCACCACCAGGTCCACGGGCACCAGGGGTTCGATCTTCTTGGGGTTCTTGCCCAACTTGGCGGCCACGCTGCGCATGGCGGCCAGGTCGGCCAGCAACGGCACGCCGGTAAAGTCCTGCAGGACTACGCGCGAGACGACGAAGGGGATCTCGTCCTTGCGCTCGGCATTGGGCGCCCAGCGGGCCAGTTGCTCCACATGCTCTGGCGTCACCTTGCGGCCATCGCAGTTGCGCAGCACCGATTCGAGCACGATGCGGATCGACACCGGCAAGCGCTGGATCTGCGGGAACTGCTTGGCCAGCGCGGGCAGGGAGTAGAACTTGCCCTCCTTGCCCGATGCGGTCTTGAAGCCCTTGAGCGTGTTGGCAAAGGCGTGGCGGGCGGGCCGGGACGATGGGGTGGCTGGCGGCTTGGGCGATGAGGCCATGGCGAACTCCTTGATGAAAAGGCGACAGCGCCTATTCTGGCAGTCCCCCATGACGGTGCAATCGCTGGGGGTATGTGCCCCCGTGCCCAAAGGCCCATCGGAAGGGCTCAGGCGACGCGTTACCCACCTTTTCAAGGAAAAATTCGCCCAAGCGCTACTTGAACATACCCTGATAGCTACAAAATTTATAGCAATTGCCCACTAGGCTGCAGCCCATGCAGGCAGGCGGCGCACCCCCATCCACTGCAGCTCGGCAATGACTGCCACCGAAACCACATGCACCAACAGGTAGGCCTGGCCCAGGAACGTGGGAGCGACGGCATTGCCCAGCAGCAGCGCCAGGCTGGCCAGCGCCCACCCGAAATTGGCAACGATCAGCACCCACAGGCTGCCACGCGGCATGTTGTGCGCACGGGCAATGCGGGTGGCCAGCGCGGCGTATCCCAACAGCAAGACGCCCGACAACACCAGCAGGCCGGACGGCAGCCCCAGCCATTCGGCCAATGACGCCGTCAGCAGCAGATGCAAAGCGCCGAGCAGCAGCCCGGTGGACGCATCGAACCAGACCAGGGCACGCAAGAAGGCGGGGGAAGACAGCAGGTTGAACATGACAAGCTCCTTGGAGGGTTGAAGAAGGCTGCATCGTTGCCGCCAAGGCGCATGGCGTCGATAACGTGCCAGGTAATGGCCGCTGCGCAGCTTGGGCCTAGGATGCTGGGCATGACGTCCACACCTTCCACGCCCTCCCGCCGCACCCCGCGCCATCCGCTGCCGCACCGCGCTGTAACACCTGGGCCCGCCAGTTTTGGGGACCACCTGCGCACCTGGCGCCAGCAGCGGCACCTGAGCCAGCTGGAGCTGGCCGACGAGGCGGACATCTCCACGCGGCACGTGAGCTTCATGGAGACCGGCCGCACCAACCCCAGTCGCGACATGGTGCTGCGCCTGTGCGAGCGCCTGGCCATCCCGCTGCGCGAGCGCAACACACTGCTGGTGGCGGCTGGCTACGCCCCCATGTACCGCGAGCGCGCGCTGGACGACCCGGCACTGGCCGCCGCGCGTCAGGCGGTGGAATTGGTCCTCAAGGGCCACGAACCCTGCCCCGCCATCGCACTGGACCGCTGCTGGAACGTGGTGGCCGCTAACCGCGCTGCACAAGCCCTGCTGGCTGCACATGTCAGCCCCGAACTGCTCGCGCCCCCAGTCAACGTATTTCGCCTGAGCCTGCACCCGGACGGACTGGCCTCACGCATCGCCAATCTGGCGCAATGGCGCCACCACCTCTTCGAGCGCCTGCGCCAGCAGATTCATGCCACGGCCGACCCCGCCTTGCTGGCCCTACAGGCAGAACTGCTCGAATATCCCGCACCCGAGGAATCGCCCCCGCTCGTCATGGCCGGAGAAATGTTGGGAGTCGTGATGCCGTTTTGTTTTGAAAGCGTGCATGGCATGTTGTCCCTCATCAGCACCACGACCATATTCGGCACCCCGGTGGATGTGACCTTGCAGGAACTGGCCGTGGAATCGTTTTTCCCGGCCGATGCATTTACCGCGCAGGTACTGCGGGAGATGGCGCAGCAATATGCTGCGGATTGACCACCCACGGCCCGAGTGCCGACAACACGCCGACACTTATTTGGCACGATGGTCGGCTAGAGGCCTGCGCGGCCTGCATCGCGATAACCCCCCAATAGGTGCAGCATGCGGATTTTGGCGGCGATGGGATGCACCGGTACTCCAGATGCCGGAAGGGACGCGATAGCTGTGCCCCAAAACCTCCAACCATGCCACGCCAAAAAAATAGCCCGCAGTAGCGGGCTATTTTTGGGCACAGGGGGTGCAGATTCTCAGATGGCGAACTTTTCGCGGTTTTCGTTCTGAATCCACTTGGGCGCCTTGCCACGGCCCGTCCATGTCTGGCCGGTGGCTGGGTCGCGGTACTTGGGAGCCACCTTGGTGCCCGCCGTGGAGCTGCGGCCGGTCTTGCCAGCGGCCTTGCCGGCTGGAAACACGTCCTGGGCAGTCAAACCATATTCGGCCACCAGAGAGCGAACTTGGGATACAGCATCCGCCAATTCCCGGCGACGGGCTTCGCTGATTTGCTGCTCAAGGGCTTCACGCTGCTTCAAAAGTTCTTTGTAGCTGGTCATGGTGTCTGAATAAGGAATTAGGGTTGGAGACTTGTCGATTATATGAATAACAGAAGGCATGCCACATGCCGCGGTAAAAATTCTGCATTAAGAAACCACAGAAATGTGGCCTGCATATTCATCAGAAAGCTATCTCCTGGCGCAAAGCCCCGTAAAAACTTCAAAGAGCATTTCAGATCTGCACCAATACAGGTCAATGCGCTGGCCTACACCCCCAGCGCTTGAAATATCCAGCCCATACACATCCTCTATTCGTCTACGGCAGATAAATGCACAGCTTCTGCCATCAAAATGCGGCTGCGATGTAATGGCGTGCACTATCTCCCTCGGGCAAGGGTCTGAATATGCTGGCACACCCTGGGTTAGCAGACACGCCTGCGCCCATCCAGGCAACCCACGCTCCCCAACACCCACTGCGCAGCGAGGGGCAGTGCTCCACGTGAAAAGCCTCGCGCGAAGCCCATTGCGCCTCAGCAGAAAATCAAGGCTTCACTCCACACCCTTTACGACCCCAGACCATCATGGCTATTTACTGTATCGGCGACATCCAGGGCTGCGACGGCGCTCTGGGGCGCCTGCTGGACACCATCGGCTTTTCTGCCAGCCGGGACACGGTGTACCTGCTCGGGGACCTCGTCAACCGCGGCCCCGACTCCGCTGCAGTGTTGCGCCGCTGCATGCAGCAGGGGGATGCCATCCGCTGCCTGCTGGGGAACCACGACCTGCACTTGCTCGCTGCTGCACATGGCGCACGCAAGCCGTCGCGCCGCGATACCTTGGCCTCGGTGCTCGACGCCCCGGACCGCAGCGCTTTGCTCGAATGGCTGCGTCATCAACCCTTGGCGCGGTCCCACGAGCATTCCGGTCAGACCCTGCTGATGGTGCATGCGGGCGTGGTCCCTGCCTGGAGCACCGCAGACACGCTGGCACGCGCGCAGGAGGTGCAGGATGTGCTGCGCAGCCCGGATTTGCCCGCCTTTCTGCACGCCATGTACGGCAACACGCCCGATCACTGGGATGACGCACTCACCGGCACGGACCGGCTGCGTGTGATCGTCAACGCATTGACGCGCATGCGCTTTTGCTCATCGGGTGGGGTGATGGATTTTGAAAGCACCGAGAGCGCCAGCGCGGCCCCGGAGGGCCTGATGCCCTGGTTTGACGTGCCGGGCCGGCGCACTGCTGGCACTTTGATGGCCTTTGGCCACTGGTCCACGCTGGGCTGGCTCAACCGCAGCGACCTGCTGGGCCTGGACACCGGCTGTGTGTGGGGAGGCTGCCTGAGCGCCGTGCGTTTTGGCAAGACGCTGGCTGACCGCGAGCTGCTGCAGGTGCACTGCGAACAGGCGCAGCAGCCGGGCTAGAGAGAGCAGGCGCTAGGGAGATGAGAGGCCCGGGCGGAAAACAAACCCGGGAGAGTCAACACGGCAGTCAGCGCAAAGAGAGCGCTTGCGCTTATTGCGTGGAGGTTTCCGGCTGCACAGCCTTGAACAAGGCGGCCACTTTGCGCTTGGGTTTGATATTGGCCGAAATGCTGCTGCGCGCGGGCGACTTGGCTGCGGCCTCCCAGGCGGGGGCGGTATCCGCATTGCTGGGTTCGTAAGGCTTTTCAAAGAAGGGGTCACGCGATGCGACCGCTGGGCGGAATCCCCGGTGGTGTTCACGCGGCTCGCGGCGCTCGTTGCGTTCGCGCACGGCGGCGGGAATCACGTCGCGCGGGTCTCCGGCCTCGCCCGATTCGCGCCATGCGCGGCGGCCGTCATTGATGCGGCCGCGAGGGCGGTCTTCTTCGTACTCGATGGCTTCGAGATCGATCTTCTTCTTGATCAGCTTCTCGATGTCGGCCACCAGGCGGGCATCGCTGCCCGACACCAGCGTGACGGCCAAACCCGACGCGCCCGCACGGCCCGTGCGGCCGATGCGGTGCACATAGTCTTCGGCGTTGAACGGCACGTCGAAGTTGAACACCGCAGGCACGTCCTTGATGTCGAGGCCGCGCGCGGCCACATCGGTACAGACCAGCAGATCGACTTCGCCCTTCTTGAAGGCTTCCAGCGCCTTCAGACGCTCGTCCTGGCTCTTGTCGCCATGCAGCGCGGCGGTCTTGAGGCCCTCGCGCTCCAGGCTGCGCGCCAAACGGGCGCAGCCGAGCTTGCTGTTCACGAAAATGAACGCCTGCTTGATGCCACGGGTCTTGAGCACCTGGTGGATGGCGCGGCGCTTGTCATCGTCGTTAGCGCTGTAGAAGCGCTGTTCCACGGTGGAGGCCGTTTCGTTCGGGCGGGCCACCTCGATGGTGATGGGGTTTTGCAGGTAACTGCCAGCCAAGCGCTTGATCTCGGGCGAGAAGGTGGCGCTGAACAGCAGCGTGGTGCGCTGCTTGGGCAGGTAGCTCAGGATGCGCTGCAGATCGGGCAGGAAGCCGATGTCCAGCATGCGGTCGGCCTCGTCGAGCACCACGTACTCGACCTGGTTGAGCACCGCGTTCTTGGCTTCAATATGGTCCAGCAGGCGGCCGGGGGTGGCCACCAGCACCTCGACGCCCTTTTTCAGTTCGATGGTCTGGGGCTTCATGTCCATGCCGCCAAACACCACGGTGCTGCGCAGCTTGGTGTGCTTGGCGTACAGGGCGATCTGCTGGGCCACCTGGTCCGCCAGCTCGCGGGTGGGCAGCAGCACCAGGGCGCGCACGGGATGGCGCGCAGGGGATGTAGAGCTGTTCTCGTGCTTGAGCAGACGCTGCAGCAGGGGCAGCGAGAAGGCAGCCGTTTTGCCGGTGCCGGTCTGGGCGGCGCCCATCACGTCTTGGCCGGTGAGCACCACCGGGATGGCCTGCGCCTGGATGGGCGTCATGGACTCGTAGCCCATTTCAGCTACGGCGCGCGCCAGCGGCTCAGCCAGCGATAGATTGGAAAAGGAACTTGTCATTTAGCCCTCTATTGTCGCACCGGTGGCCCAAAAAGCGATTTTTTAGGCCCGGAGCGGCAAAAATGCGGTAAACGCAGTCAGCGCATTGGCACGCATTCGCTATTTATTTGATAGCTAACAGCGTATATTCAACCGGCGCTATTGCCCGTTTTGCGCAAATATCAGCCCTAGGGGGCAACGTTCCGCAACCCCTTGCTCCGCGTGCGGGCGTTGTGTGGTCGGCCAGGCATTGTCTGGACGGCGGGCCGGCTAAACATCCAAAGAACGTGCTCTGCCACCGAGGGCGGCAAAAGCCGCCCCATGAGACCCACCGCCTGTCCAGGCAGTGCACTGGACCTGTGTGCCAGCGCGTTATTCAGCGGCGCGCCTCAGCGTATCCACCACGGGGCGCAGCAGCACCTCACGCAGGCCCCACCAGCCCGCAGCCAACGCCAGCACCGCCCCTGCCAGTGCCCCCGCCAGCGGCACCCAGGGAGCAGCCGTCCAGGTGAAGTCAAAAACGTAGCGGGCCAGTGCCCAGCCCACGCCCACGGCCACGGCACTGGCCAGAAAGCCCGCCAGAAGACCCACGCCCACCAGTTCGGCACGCTGCACCTGGCGCAGCAGGCTGGCCCGGGCACCTACGGCCCGCATGATGGCGTACTCCCGTGCGCGCTCCTCGCGGGTGGCGGTGACGGCGGCAAACAGCACCACCAGCCCGGCCGCGAGCGTGAAGGCAAACAGAAACTCCACCGCCCGGATCACCTGCTCCAGCACCCGCTGTACCTGGGCAATGGTGGCGCCCATGTCCACATTGGTGATGTTGGGAAACTGGCGTACCAGTGCGTTGTCGAAACCGTGGGTTTCGGGGGCGCGGTAGGCGGCCAGGTAGGTCACCGGAACGTCCTTGACCTCTGCCACCGGGTACATCACAAAGAAGTTGGCTCGCATGGAGCCCCAGTCCACCTTGCGGAGGCTGGTGATGCGGGCCTCGTCCTGTACACCGCCCATATCGAACTGCAAGCGGTCCCCCAACTGCAGGCCCAAAGTTTGGGCAATACCTTCTTCCACGCTGATGGCGCCCTCCTCACCCGGCGTCCAGCGTCCGGCCACCACCTGGTTGTGCGGCGGCGCCTCCACGGCGTTGGAGAGGTTGAATTCACGGTCCACCAGGCGCTTGGCGCGGTCGTCGGTGTAGTTGTCGGGGCCCACCGGCTTGCCGTTCACGGCCACCAGGCGCCCCCGGATCATGGGGTACCAGTCGTAACGCGCCACACCACTGTCCTTGAGCGTCTGCTGAAACGCTTCGGACTGGTCCGGCATCACGTTAATGACAAAGCGGTTGGGCGCGTCGGGCGGCGTCGCCTTGCGCCAGCTGCTGATGAGGTCAGTGCGCAGCAGCACCAGCAGCACCAGGGCCAGCAAGCCCACGGCGAGGCTGCTGACCTGCACCACGGCATAGGCCGGGCGTGCAGAGATCTGCCGTGTGGCCAGCACCAGCCAGCGCGGGGCCGTGGCCTCATTCACACTCTTGCGCAACAGCTTGACTGCCACCCAAGACAACCCCGCAAACAGCGCCACCGCGCCCGCGAAGCCGCCGACAGCAATCAGCCCCAGCTTGATGTCGCTGCTGACTGCCAGCAACAGCGCCGCAAAGCCCGCTATGCCGACTCCCAGCACCGCCAGAGAGGCAGGCTTGAGCCCGCCCACATCGCGCCGGATCACCCGCAGCGGCGGCACCTGAGCCAGTTGCAGCACCGGCGGCAGGCCAAACGCCAACAACAGCGTGAGCCCCATGCCCAGGCCAAACACCACCGGCCACAGGCTGGGCGGCGGCAGGGCCGACTCCACCAGGCCCGCCAGCAGCAGCACGAAGGCGTAGTGCACCACGTAGCCCAGCGCAACACCCAGCGAGCTGGCAAACAGGCCAATGAGCGCGAACTCGGTGGTGTAGGCCCCCGCAATGGTGCGCTGGCTCTGCCCCAGCACGCGCAACATGGCCGAGGCATCAAGGTGCTCCGCCGCAAACCCGCGCGCGGCCAGCGCCACGGCGACGGCCGAGAGCAACGCAGCCAGCAGCGCCACCAGGCTCAGGAATTTCTGGGCACGGTCGAGGGTCTGGCGCATTTCAGGGCGGCCGCTTTCCAGCGACTCCACGCGCACGCCATGCACTTCGGGCTTTTTGGCTTCGGTCACTGCCCACTCGTTGAACGCCTGGATCGCAGGTGCCGGGCCGATGACGGCAAAGCGATACGTCAGGCGGCTGGCGGGCTGCACCAGGCCCGTGGCGGGCAGGTCACGTTCGTTGACCATCACCCGCGGCGCAAAGCTCATGAAGCCCGCGCCCCGGTCCGGCTCGATGACGATGATGCGCGCAATGCGCAGCTGTGCATCGCCCAGCAACAGCTTGTCGCCCATGGCGAGGTTGAGCGATTCGAGCAGCGGCGCATCCACCCACACTTCGCCGGGCGCCGGGATGTCGCGCGTCGGCTGCTCCAGCGCGCCAGGGGCATCTGCCACCGTGAGGCTGCCGCGCAGCGGGTAGCCCGGCTGCACACTTTTGAGCGCCACCAGCTTGCTGGCGCCACCCTGCGCATCGCTCGCGCGGCCCATGGTCGGAAAGCCCAGCGTGGTCACCGACTGGAGCCCGAGCGCCTTGGCGCGCTCCACAAAAGCGGCTGGCGTCGGGTTGTCGCTGGCCACCACCGCATCGCCCCCCAGTAGCTGCAGGGCATCGCGCTGCAGACCGCCTTGCAGACGATCCGCAAAAAACCCCACCGACGTGAGCGCGGCCACGGCCAGGGTGACGGCCACGATCAGCAGGCGCAACTCGCCCGCACGCAGGTCCCGGGCCAGGGTGCGCCAGCCAAGGCGCAAAAAAGACAGGTTCATGATTGGACCTTAGCGCAAAGCAAACGGGCTGGCGGTCTGTGGGGTGTTAGCGCCGGATCAAGGCCAACCTTCAGGGCCGCGCAGCGGGGGTGGCAGCGGGCGGGGTCGCCGCAGCCGGCGACAGCGCCGGTTCTGCCGTGTCCGCTGCCACGGCGGGGATTTCGTTGGTGGCGTTGGTCGCCAGCGCCTGCAGCCGTTGCTCCATGGCGTGTAACACAGGGGTGATCTGCGGGCCCACGCGGATCTGCGGGTTCGAGAAGCCATCGGCTTTTCCGGCCTCGACCTCGCGCTGCTGGATCAGCGGGACCGCTCTGGCAAATGCCTCGGTAAAAGAATGGGTCTGGCGCAGTTGCTCATGGAACACCGCGCGGCCAAAAAAGGTCAGCTCCGACAACCTGCCGCAGCCATACGAGGTGTGGGTGGCATCGGCCGCTGTCATGATCAGGGTGCTGTCCGTAGCCAGCGGTTCGATCCAGCCCCCGGAAAAGCATGCAGACACCGCGATCACACGGTTGCGGATACCCGCCTGGTCCAGCGCCGCGCGCAGCATCTCGGGTGTCACCGGCGGCACCTCCAGCGGCCAATGCGACGCCGCCAGCTCATGGTTGCGCGCGCCGTGCGAGGTCATGTAGATCACCAGCACATCGTGCTCACGGTCCATGCGTGCAGCCAGGGCTGCAATGGCGCGCTGCAGGTTCTCGGGCGTTGCCCACGGGTGGGTCTTCGCAGTGTCCGCATGGTTGAGCAGGTGCAGCACCCGCCCCTGGGCGTCAAACCGCTCCTGCAGCAGCGCGCTGACCATGCTGCTTTCGCGGCGGAACACGTTTTCATCCGCATAGGGGGCAAACACCAGCCCGTAGACATCTGTCACGCCAGGGCGCTCTGGCGCCAAGGCCTCCACCTGCTGTTGCCACAGCAGCTGCTGGTCTTCAAACAGGCCCTGTGACAGTGCCAGGTGTGCAGGTTCGGGAGGCGGTGCACCGTCGGCAGACTGCGCAGAGGCATCCGCCAGCGCCTGGGCATCCTCCTCCCAGGGCTGGTCCTGAAACTGCCACATCCCCACGCCCACCACTGCGGCCATCGCCAGTCCAAACACCGCGGTTCGCACACGGGAGCGGATGAAGCGTGCACTCACAACCACCAGGGCGGCCAGCACCCACACAGTGAGCACGCCATAAGCAACCCAGAAAACGATGCTGGCCACCGCGCCGCTCCACCACTCCGGCTGGTGAACTGCCATCCCCATCAACACGTACAGCACCAGCAAGGGCCCCAGAGGGGCCCACACTGACAGCACATACCAGGCCGTCAATCCGCCGGAAGGGCTGGGCGCCCGAGGCTCGTCCGCCAGGGCCGGCGCTCGCTGTGCGGGCGCCATGGCCCACCATGCCAGCCACAGCAGCACCAGGCCGCTCCACATGGGTGCAAGCCAACCCCGCAGGCTGAACTGCGCAGGGCCCACTACCTGCCACCGTGCGGCCCCCACCAGCAGCGCCGCGCTGATCAGCGACAGCACCAGCAATTGCCAGGGCGTAGGCGCTGCGGCCCCCGTGCGCGGCGCAAGGAACAAGGCCGCACGCAATCCCTCGCGCATCCAGCCCCACAGCGAAAGGCGTTCCGGCGCAAGAGCCGCCCTGCTTGCCAGCGATGGCGGCGGGTCTTGCAGCGATCGGCCCAAAGGAACTTCAATTTCCGTGTGGGCCAACTCGGGGCCCCATTGGCTGGGTAACGTGTCGGCCCAGGTGCTGCTGCTGGCGTTCAGGTCTTTCATGCGCGCATCATGCCATCGCAGGTTGACGTCTCGATGCGCATGATCGCAGCCGAAACTCGGAGGCTGCGCGCCACTCCGCGAGCCCCTGAGCTGAGCAAGCCATAGCCTGCTCCATGGCGCCATTGCCCCGGCGCTCGTACCGCTGGCAAGGGCCTTCCCAGTGGCAAAATAAAACTAAAGATAATATTGATTTGATATTAAATAACTCATGGAGCATAATTCGGCTTGTTGCAGTTACCGCTCACGACGCGAGCTGTCATCGCAACCCCTGCCTCCACGCGATTTCAACGTCCCAGGCGGGACGCCTTTGGCGACGCTTGTCGCCCAGTGGGTCTGAAGAGCTGCAGCCCACCGAGTCCATCGATGCTCGCGCAAACCTGTGCAGGTCTGCGTTCCCGAATGCAACAGATTTCAAATAACGCCATCTCCATGGGCCAGTACGTCGTTTCGCCCGCGACACACCCCACCGACTGCGGCGGCTTTCGCGCCTCCTTCTCGGTCCAGCGCGCCGCAGGCAACGGCAGCTACTGCCGCGTGTTCCGTTTTGACAAAGCCTTTGCCTCGCGCGAGGCGGCGCGGCTCTTTGCAGTCACCCAGGGCTGGCTCCAGACCTGCATGGCGCACCCGCCTGTGTGCTGATGGATTGATCTGCAAACGCCAGATCGTTTTCACCAGTCACCCTTCCACCCCTTCAGTTGCCAGGCCAGCCGGCGCGCGCAGCTGTCTCCCCACGGTACGCTTTTCGTGCGCACCACACCTCAGAAAGGCTCTTCCATGAGCAGCAAAATCTACGTGGGCAACCTGCCCTACTCCGTGACCGACGCCACCCTCGAAAGCAACTTCGCCGAGTTCGGCGGCGTGTCTTCCGCCAAGGTCATGATGGACCGCGAAACCGGCCGCTCCAAAGGATTTGGATTCGTGGAAATGGCCAATGCTGAAGTGGCCCAGGCGGCCATCAGCGCACTGCACGGCATGTCCGTGGATGGACGCTCGATCGTGGTCAACCTCGCCCGCCCCCGTGAAACCACCGGCGGCGGCGGTGGCTACAGCGCCTCGGGTTACAACACCAACAAGCGCTCGGACGTTGGCTACGGCAACGGCGGCTTTGGCGGCGGTCGCTACTAAGCCCTGACTACTCCAAAAAAAGCCGGCGCTCAGACGCCGGCTTTTTTTCGCCCAGCCTCAACCAAGCGGGGCACGTCACGCAACGCGCTTCTGGGTCTCAGCGTAGGCCAGCGGTCTGCGCGGGTGGCACAACGGGTGCCTGCGCCAGCTCCGGTTGCAGAACCAGGCGTTGCGCACCGCTATAGCAAACAAAGCGGCGATTCGTGGCGCGCCCGATGGCGCACAGGCCCAACTGCTGGGCCACGGCGTGGCCCATCTGGGTCATGCCGCTGCGGGACACCACGATGGGCACACCCATCTGCGCGGACTTGATGACCATCTCGCTGGTGAGGCGGCCCGTGGTGTAGAACACCTTGTCCGCCCCCGACATGGGAACAGACGCAGAGCCTTCAGCGGGGCTGCCTGACGCAGGCGTTTCAGGGTTCATCCACATCCAGCCGGCGATGGTGTCGATGGCATTGTGGCGCCCGACATCCTCCACGAAGGTGAGTAGCTCCTCCCCCTGGAACAACGCGCAGCCGTGGACCGAGCCGGATGACTTGTAGGTGGTCTCCTTGAGGCGAATCGCATTGACGATGCCGTAAAGCTGGCCCTGGGTCAGACGGGCGTCGGGCAACTGAATGCGGTCCACTTCGTCCATCAGCCCGCCAAACACGCTGCCTTGCCCGCAGCCCGTGGTGACGACCTTGCTGGCCGTGCGCTCTTCAATGCGCGCAATACCGTGGCGCGTGCGCACGGCGGCCGCATGCACCTCCCAGTCGACCGTGATGGATTCGATGTCGTACACCGACTCGACCAGCCGCTGGTTGCGCAAGTAGCCCAGCACCAGCAACTCCGGTTGCGCACCCAATGTCATCAGCGTGACGAGCTCGCGCTTGTCCACATAAATCGTCAACGGACGCTCGGCCGGGATCTGCACCTGCTCACGCTCGCCCAGCTCATTCACGATCTCCACCGCGTGGGTCAGCGGGGCATGGGCCCGCGTCAAGCGCGGCAGCGAGGGCATGGACGAGCCGGAGGGGGCAGACGAAGAACTCATGGGGCAAATATACGCAGTGCGACACGCCAGCGGTGGGCGAAAGGGAATAGGTTGCGAAGTGGTTGCGCCACAGTGCCCCGGCACGTGGGCCCCGTCAGGCACCCTTCGCACCACCGCCCACAAAAAAGCCGCGCCCCATAAGGGAACGCGGCTCGTAGCCTGAAGCGACAGCGTGCGTCAGGACTTGGAGGCAGGCGCAGCCGCTGCTGCGGGCACCTGCGTGCTCGGAGGGCTGCTGGCCGTGCCTGGTGGCGAATGGGCGCCTGCAGCCTCGGCCGGTTTGGCGGCTGGCGGTGTGTAGGCGAAGGGGCCGGGATCGGCGCAAGCAGCTCCACCCGCAGCCGCTGGCTTGGCCGAGGGCGTGGTCTTGCGGTAGTGCGCGGCCACCTTGTCTTGCGACAGGCACAGCTTGTAGTTGTCCACCTTGCCGGCCCATGCGGCCTTGGCGGCGGCTTCGGCGGCCTTGGCAGCGGCCTCGGGGGACGGGGCGGGCAGCTTGGCGGACGCCACCGTGCATACGGCTGCCGCGCACAGCGCCAGCAAAGAGGTGCGGATGCTTGATCTCGTCATGGAGTGGATCCTCATACCTGGGCGGGCTGCTGGCCCGCAGATGCTGTTACGTCGGTCGCTGACTGACTGGCGCTGCGCTGGCGCGGGATTTTGCCGGCCTGCACATCGTCGTACCACAGCTCATGGTGTTCCTTGGCCCAGCCCTCGCTCACATAGCCGGTGCGCATGGCCTTGTAGGCGCCCTTCATGCCCACTGTGCCCATGTAGATGTGGCCACAGATCAACGCCATCATCCAGATGGCCAGAGTGGCGTGGATCATGTGGGCGATCTGCATGTCGCCACGCACGTCGCCAAAGCCGGGGATGAGTTTGTCGAGCACCAGGCCAGTGGCCACCACAAAGATGCCGGGGATGGTGATACCCCACCAGAACAGGCCCTTCTCGCCCGCATTGAAGCGGTGTGAGGGCACCTCGTGATTGCCCTTGCCCAGCATGCCGCCGCCCTTGGCCAACCAGACAAAGTCGGCGCGGTTGGCGATATTGTCCTTGATGAACGTAAGAATGATCACCAGCAGCGACACGGCAAACAACGGACCCACAAAGTTGTGCACATTCTTGAGCGCATAGGTCAACCAGCCAAACAGCGTGGTCCCCAGGATGGGCAACAGGAAGAACTTGCCAAACGCCATCACGATGCCGGAGATGGCCAACGCAATGAATGCAAACGCATTGGCCCAGTGGGCCGCGCGCTCGAACGGCGTGAAACGCTCAATACGGCGGGGACCGGTGCCGTCGGGATGCTCATGCCCCAGCGGGCCTTTCACAAAGTAGAAGATGCCCAAAGCCAGCAACACGATGGCAAACAGCGCCGCACCATAGGGGATGATCCAGTGGTTGCGCACTTGCCGCCAGGCTTCGCCCGCGTTGGTCACCCGCGAGCCGGGGTACTGCACAAAGCGCTGGATCAGGTTGCCCGCCTCGGGCGCCTGGGTCACCGGCAGGCTGCTGTAGCCCGTCACGCCCTGCCCGACCTGGCGCCACATGGGCGCGTTGTTACCGGGCTGCACCTTCATGCGTTCGCCGTTGCTCTGTTCCGCGTATTTGGGATCAGCGCTGGCGTCGGGTTTGACCTGAAAGATGTTTTGGCTTTGCACGCCGCCCACGGCAGCGGGCGCGGTGGCGGCTGCGGGGGCCGAGGGGGCCGCTGCCGCTGCGTCTGGCGCAGCTGGCTGCGCCTGTGCGCCAGCCAGCCCACAGGCCAGACTGGCCGCCAGGGCCATGGACCACACGATGTATTTCATGGTGGACCTCACTTCGCCTGGGTGCGGGTGTATTCGTTCTGGCCGTACTGCTGGCGCGCTTTCAACTGCGCTTCCCAGCTGGATTTGTCACCGGCTTTCCAGCCAGGCTGCGTGAAGTTGCTGCCAGTGCCCGCGTAAGGCGGAGCATCGCTGCGGATGCCCATGCCGGTCTGCGGTTTCTCGCCGCAGGCTGTGAGTGCCAGGGCGGCCACCGCAGCGGCCAGGGTCAGGTGTACGGTGCGCTGCATCATGACTTGCCTCCTGCAGGCTGGCCTGCCTGTTGAGAGCCGTAGGCCGTGCCCCAGCCCCACACCTCGGCACCCTTGCCGCGCTGCACCACGCGGTTGCGGAAGATGTCCGCCACCACATCGCCATCACCGGCCAACAGGGCCTTGGTCGAGCACATTTCGGCGCAGGCGGGCAGTTTGCCCTCGGCCAGTCGGTTGCGGCCGTATTTTTCAAACTCGGCCTGGCTGCCGTGGGTCTCAGGGCCACCGGCGCAGAAGGTGCATTTGTCCATCTTGCCGCGCACACCAAAAGTGCCGGATGCAGGGAACTGCGGTGCGCCAAAGGGGCAGGCATAGCTGCAGTAGCCGCAGCCGATGCACACATCCTTGTCGTGCAGCACCACACCCTCTTCGGTGCGGTAGAAGCAATTGACGGGGCAAACCGCCATGCAGGGTGCATCGCTGCAATGCATGCAGGCCACCGAGATGGACTTTTCGCCCGGCACACCGTCGTTCAGTGTGACCACGCGGCGGCGGTTCACGCCCCAGGGTACTTCATGTTCGTTCTTGCAGGCGGTCACGCAGCCGTTGCACTCGATGCAGCGCTCTGCGTCGCAGATGAATTTCATTCGTGCCATGTGTGTCTCCTTGCGTGGCGCGATCAGGCGCGTTCCACGTTGCAGATCGTGGTCTTGGTTTCTTGCATCATGGTCACACTGTCGTAGCCATAGGTGGTGGCCGTGTTCACGGCTTCACCGCGCACCACGGGTGCAGCGCCCTTGGGGTAATACGCCAGCATGTCCGCCCCCTGCCAGCGGCCCGAGAAGTGGAACGGCATCCACACCGTGTCGGGTGCCACACGCTCGGTGACCAGCGCCTGCACGTTGATGCGGGCGCCCGTGGGCGAACTGAGCCACACGCGCTCGCCATTGCGGATACCGCGGTCCGCAGCGGTCTTGGGGTTGATCTCGACAAACGACTCCTGCTGCAACTCTGCCAGCCAGGGGTTGGAGCGGGTTTCCTCGCCGCCGCCTTCGTACTCGACCAGACGGCCCGAGCTCATGATGAGCGGGAACTTCTCGCTCACCTTGTCGGCAATGTTCTTTTCCTGCACGGTCTTGTAGAGCGTGGGCAGGCGCCAGAAGGCCTTCTTGTCGTCGTGGGTCGGGTACTTGGCCATGAGGTCCGGCCGCGTTCCATACAGGGGCTCGCGGTGCTGCGGAATGGCATCAGGGAAGTTCCACACCACGGCGCGCGCCTTGGCGTTGCCAAAAGGATGGCAACCATGCTTCAGGGCCACACGGATGATCGCGCCCGTGGGGTCGGTCTTCCAGTTCTTGCCTTCGGCCTTGGCCTTCTCGGCATCGCTCAGGTCGTCCCACCAGCCCAGCTTTTTCAGCAGCACGTGGTCGAACTCAGGGTAGCCCGTGGTGATCTCACAGCCCAGCGAGTGCGAGCCGTCTTCGGCCAGCAGGTTGACGCCGTCTTTTTCCACCCCAAAGTTCGCACGGAAGTTGCCGCCGCCATCCATCACATGCTTGGAGGTGTCGTACAGGTTGGGCGAGCCGGGGTGCTTGAGCTCGGGAGTGCCGTAGCAGGGCCATGGCAGGCCAAAGTAGTCACCGCCAAAGTCGTAGCCGGTTTCCTTGTCCTTGCCGCCCTTGGCTTTGAGGGTCTTCACATCGAACAAGTGCATGTTCTTCATGTGGGCCTTCAGGCGTTCAGGGCTCTGGCCGGTGTAGCCAATGGTCCAGACCGACTTGTTGATTTCGCGCAGGATGTCCTCGGGCACGGGCTCGTCCATGCCCTTGACCTTCTGCATCTTGTAGTTCTTGCACAGCTCATCGGCAAAGCCGAGCTTTTGCGCGAACTGGTACATGATCATGTGGTCGGAGCGGCTCTCCCACAGCGGTTCGATCACCTTCTCGCGCCACTGGATGGAACGGTTGGAGGCAGTGCACGATCCGCTGGTCTCGAACTGCGTGGCCGCTGGCAGCAGGTACACCGCGCGGTTGGGGTTCAGGTCCTCGGCCTTGCCGGGCATGGCGGCCATGGCGGCGGTGGCCGATGGATAGGGGTCCACCACCACCAGCAGGTCCAGCTTGTCCATGGCGCGCTTCATTTCGAGGCCACGGGTTTGCGAGTTGGGCGCATGGCCCCAGAAGAACACGCCGCGCAGGTTGGAGTCCTGATCGATCAGCTCGTTGTTCTCCAGCACGCCGTCGATCCAGCGCGACACGGTGATGCCGTTCTTGGTCATCATCGCGGGCGATGCGTACTGCTTCTTGATCCACTCGAAGTCCACACCCCACACGTTGGCGAAGTGCTTCCAAGAGCCCTCGGCCAGGCCGTAGTAGCCAGGCAGCGAGTCGGGGTTGGGGCCGACGTCGGTCGCGCCCTGCACGTTGTCGTGGCCACGGAAGATGTTGGTGCCGCCGCCGCTCTTGCCGACGTTGCCCAGGGCCAATTGCAGGATGCACGATGCACGCACCATGGCGTTGCCAATGGTGTGCTGGGTCTGCCCCATGCACCAGACGATGGTGCCGGGGTTGTTGTCGTGCAGCATCTTGGCGACCTTGAACATCTGGTCTTCCTTGACGCCGCAGGCCTCTTCCACCTTGTCCGGGGTCCACTTGGCCAGCACTTCGTCGCGCACCTTGTCCATGCCATAGACACGGTCGTTGATGTACTTCTTGTCTTCCCAGCCGTTCTTGAAGATGTGATACAGCAGGCCGAAGAGGAACGGGATGTCGGTGCCCGAGCGGATGCGCACGTACTCGTCGGCCTTGGCCGCTGTACGGGTGAAGCGCGGGTCCACCACGATCATCTTGCAGCCGGTTTCCTTGGCGTGCAGCATGTGCAGCATGGACACAGGATGGGCCTCGGCCGCGTTGGAGCCGATGTACAGAGCGACCTTGCTGTTCTGCATGTCGTTGTACGAATTGGTCATGGCGCCATAGCCCCAGGTGTTCGCCACACCTGCCACCGTGGTCGAGTGGCAAATGCGCGCCTGGTGGTCACAGTTGTTGGTGCCCCAGAAGCTCACGAACTTGCGCAGCAGGTAGGCCTGTTCGTTGTTATGCTTGGACGAACCCACGAAGTACACGCTGTCAGGGCCACTGGCCTTGCGCAGCTCCTGCATCTTGGCGGTGATCTCGTTCAGTGCCGTGTCCCAGCTGATGCGCTCGTACTTGCCGTTGACGAGCTTCATGGGGTAACGCAGGCGGTACTCGCCGTGGCCGTGCTCACGCAAGGCCGCGCCCTTGGCGCAGTGGGCGCCCAGGTTGATGGGCGAGTCGAACACCGCCTCCTGCCGCACCCACACACCGTTCTCAACCACCGCATCCACGGCGCAACCCACCGAGCAGTGGGTGCACACGGTGCGGCGCACTTCAATCTTGCTGTCGCCGATGCCAACCTTGGCACCTTCGGCGGCGTTGGATTTCTTGACCAGCGTGAGCTGGGACGCGGCGATGCCCACGCCCACCCCCAGACCGGAGCGGCGCAGGAACGAGCGGCGGTCCATGGTGGGCAGGGCCTGCGACAGGCCACGGCGCAGGCTGTGCACAAAAGGAGATGCAGAGCTGTTGCCCTGCACAGAATGGGAAGACTTCTTGGTTAGCAACATGGCGTGCCCCGATGTCAGAGTTGGGTGGTCTTGTAGTACTGCTTCACGCGGGCAGACAGGTGGTAACCACCGCCCTTTTCGGGAGCGACGCGCGCGGGTTCGGACACCACGGCATCGGACGGAGCCACTTGGGGAAGGGCCACCACGGCTGCTGCGGCAGCACCTACGGTGGCAGCACCGGAGAAGAAGCTCCGGCGGGAGGAATTTGGCTGGCTGTTCTGCATGCTTGTCTCCAGAAAGGCTGGCAGCTATGAAACGGAATTCATACAGTCTATGTCAGTGTGTAAAAACCCGCCATCGGGCTTTACAACTCCCAGTAACACACTCATCTTTTGTAGCGGTCGAACTAGGGTTTACGAGCACTCCAAGGGATCAATCCAACATGTCGAAGCCCTGGGTCTCCACCGACACAAAGGCCCGCGTGAAGTGCGCCACACCCGCATAAAACCGTGCTTGTGGCTGTGCAGCCAAGGCATCGCAGAGTTGCAAAACCCAGGGCTGCAGATGCGTTGAAAAAAATTCACGCTGGGATGTCAGGTTGCAGACAGCCACATCGTCTCCCGCGATCAGGTAGCGCATCACCTCCAGCAGGTAGGCCACATGGTCTTCGGTCTCGGGCATGGCCTCATCCCGCGCCAGGCCCAGTTGCTGCAGATCAGTGCGCAGGCGCGCCAGCGGCTTTTCATTGAGAAACCCGCTGAGGTAGTGCGAGCCGTACAGAAACACTTCAGGCTTGCCCACGCCGCCAAACAGCCGATCAAACTCCTGCGCAATCGCAGCATCGCTGAGCGCACGCGACGCTGCGACGAGTTGCTGCCAGGGCTCCTGCAAAAAGCCCCCGTTGGCGGGCGCCTCGGTCACGGCCACGCGCAACGCGGACAACAGCTCCGGGCTGGGCGCCGCGTAATACAGCTGCGATAACAAACCATACAGCTCGGCGCGGGCGGTTTCCTCATCGAGCGCAGAGCTGCCGCCCAGGGGAGTCAAGGTGGATGAGGCGCTCACAGGTCGGTCACTTTCGTCTCGTTTTGTGCGGAATACAGGTCGATCACACGGCAGTCGCTGCACATCTTCAGGCGCTCCAGGGCCTCGCCCTGGAACATGGGGTGGCCCGAGAGCTTGCCGAGCATGGCCTCGATGGCCTTCACCGTGCCAAAGGGCTTGCTGCAGCGCACGCAGGCCCAAGGCTTGGCTTCGTTGAGCACCCGCAGTTGCGCACGCTCGGGCGTGAGCAGAAGGCGCGGCTGCAGGGTGATCGCGTCTTCGGGGCAGGTGGTGGCGCACAGGCCACACTGCACGCAGTTCTTCTCGATGAAGCGCAGCTGCGGCAGCTGCGGGTTGTCCTGCAGCGCACTGGCGGGGCAAG
>Ga0209960_1001865_pt1 | contig 24111 bp, 20 predicted proteins | sample ThiBiot_500_plan_2_FD_183947 | JGI IMG/M metagenome (GOLD analysis project Ga0209960, IMG submission 183947) | Wastewater bioreactor microbial communities from Cape Town, South Africa - Thiocy_expt_500_plan (SPAdes) | ecosystem: Engineered > Bioreactor > Thiocyanate-remediating >...
TGAAACTTTATCATATACATGTATACACGTATAGTCGATCGTTTTTAATTCAAATTTTTATATGCGCGCACACTAACACATTCAGTCGAGGGTCAAGTGAATCGACTCTCGATGAACGTTACTTGTTGTTTGAGGAAAATTGATTCCGAACATGTTCAAAACTTGATCATGTTTCGACGAGAAATTGTGTCACGGCGTTACGCTCGTTTTTTCCATTTTTCTTCTCAATCATAAAAACTCAGGGAAAAACTTTTTTGCCATCAGAAAGCCCATTTAATTCTCTACAAAACTGTTAGAAAGTTATACTGTTTCAAACACTATTTCAATGAAGAATTTCAGTTGCATTCGTGGTACTGGAAAAAAGGGTCCTTTTATGTAACAGCGTTACGCGATGGTAAATTGTGTCTAGAAATCGGAGACCTCAATCTAGAGAGATGATTTTTGTATCGTAGATTAAGTACACCTGGACGCTTCGAATGACACTTGAACGAGTTTTCTAGCATGAGAACTTTTTGAAATAAGTGAATAACAACATGTCAAAAACGTAACAGCGTTACGTTTGGACAAGCCGATTAGTAGAAATACCGACATCAAAAATGAGAAAGTTACATTCATTAGACCCGTATATTGTTCCAATTCCTGTTATCGAAAAAACGTTCGAAGTCAATCTCGATAAATTATATTCCGATAAGGGACGAATAACTAAGGCGTTCAATCAGAAAAAATTGAAGGCTACTATTAATGTAAAAAGAAAAGGATTACCACTTATACCGGCTTACTCGATCACTACTCATAAGAGTCAAGGTCAAACACTACCCAAAATAGTTATCGATCTCAATATGCCACCTGGAGCAGTGGAAGTAGCATCGGCTTATGTACCGCTCTCGCGAGTTAAAAAACTGGACGATCTAGTTATTTTGCAAGATTTTCACATTGATGTGTTACGAGTGAAACCATCAAAAGGTCAAATTGACGAGCTCAAAAGACTAGCTAGTCTTTTTGAACAAACAAAACAACGTTACACTCACTATTTTACTTGACAAAACAATATGTATTCAATTTCTAATGAACTGAAATAGTTCAAATTTGTGTTTTTTCTATTGTTCTCACATTTCTTGACTTGCTGTTAACAATTTAATCATAAAATCATTAGTTTCTAAAATGGAAAAAAATTGTACATTATTCTTTGTTGTTTATTTAAATTTATAACTTAAAATAGATTTCATTAAAATTCAAGATCGGCTGATGTTTTCTTTTATTCTTTGGATTTGTTTGTTTAAATTGTTCTGTTAATTTTTTGTTTTTTCTTCACTGTTTTAGATATAAAACTATTATCAATTCTCAAGACTACTACTATCGATTCAATTAAAATTATTGATTCATAGTTCATGGAGTATAATATTAATCGAATTTTTTATCTCATATTATTGAGCTTGTACTGTGAAGCAACATCGGATGGTCTTTTCTCGAAAAATATAATTGCACATCCGGAAACTGGATTATTTCTTAAATACGTTGGTCTGTATAGTCCATCTCAAACAATCATTCATAACTCAGCAGTTTTTCCCATGACTACAGCAACATGTCATTTTATACCGTTAGCAGCTGCAGAAAGCATTCCTTCTTGTAATATTACAGGAAGACGATCTAAACGTGGCTTAACATCCCTTATAGCTTTAGGCGTTGGAATATTTTCTACTGGCTTATCGGCAGCAAATTCTATACAAACAATGCATCTTCAAAGACAGGTGGCAGTCGTAGAAAAAGGCCTATCAAAATTTGTAAACACAATGAAAATACACGGAGCTTTTTTAGCACAAATTAACTCGAATCAAATCAAAATTATAGAAGAGTTGGATCGAACACAAAAAGCTCTCACCGCTATGGGACCGATTTTGAATTCACACACGAATGCTATCAAAAATCTAGTAACTGGCTATCAACAATTGCGTTTGGAATTCTCACGCTCGTTTCTTTATTCAGCAATGAATGAAATTTTTCGTAATCAACTCACATTATCATATTTGTCACCAGATGATCTGCATAAAGTGGTTTATAATGTCATTGAGAAAGGAAATCTAACTTTCAATTCTGTTGACGAATCAATGCCAATTTCACAAATTATAACTCAACTTCTTGTTCGTCAGCAAATGAATTTCATTCCTAGTTCACAATATGTAACAACAAATGAAGATGAAATTGGCCGTCTCGTCATCACTAATTATTTTGCAATCCCTCATCAAAAGCAGGTACCATTCTATGTTTACAAACTGATTACAATTCCGTTCTTTGATCAAAATAAAACGTTAACGTTGGCTCAAATGCCAGAATACTGGGGAATTAATCTGACAGATAACAATACGATTGAGTGGTATTACCCCGAAGAATCCGGGTGTAACTTACAGCTTATGACTACATGTCGTGATACGCCACCATTTCGAACCATTAGAAGAGATTCTTGTTTTGGTGAAATAGTAGCAGGTCTTTCACCAACGAAATGTCACACGATTCCATTTCCATTTTCTCCATATTATATTCGGCAATTACAAGACAACTTAGTAGTTACTTCATCATCTAAGCCACTGCATTGCTTAAAAACTCCAAAGAATGAATACGCCGATCACGCGCATCATTCTTGGAGTATGAGTGAAGAAGTGACACTTCCACCAGTGGCAGTTGTAAATGTAACTCCAGAATACATTATTGCATGTCCTGGTTTCTTTTTATCAGGTCATTCGGGAATATCAAACGCTTCTTCGCTTATTATTTTTCATAATAACACAATAGTTAACACTAATGTTTCAGTTTTTGACATCAGCCAATATTTATCAAGTAATAATACACGACTTACGGAAATCAGGAACGAACGAGTGTTAAACCAACTGATGGAATCCATGGAAAAACCAAATAATTTTCCTGATTTTGACAATTCATCTTTCTACGGCAAATGGCATTACATCTCATTGATCTTGAGTTGTATTGTTTTTGTATTGGGAGCTCTCGTAATCTACTATTGTATTACATGTAGACAAAACAATTCATTACACTTTGTTTAAAAAAGTTGATCTTTGGTTATAAAATCAACATATATTACCACTTATATTGCCACAAATATATTTAATCGTTCAATTATTAAACATTTTGCTTATGTTTCTTTTGTTACCGTTCTATAATACATGGCTTATAATTATTATCATCGAGTGTTATGCATGCACAAATATTCTTTTGCTCTCTGTTATTCTGTGCTCTCATTTTCTGTTCATTAGTTTACACTTCATTGTTTTGATCAAAAATACAAGTTTCTGAGAACAATTGTTTTCAATGTATATTGTGCTTTTCTTACACTTCCATAAACGTCCTAAATATTATATAATTAAACTGAATATTCAGTTATTCAACTGAACAAGAAGTCTGTTTCATGCAGATAAACTCTAACCTACATGAAATATTTTGTGTTCATTCGTATGAAATCAAGTTCACACAATGTCAAATTGAACATGCATATCAATGCGTACAAGTAGGCCGCTGATAACCGCCATAATGATTTGATTTGGAGCTATTCATATAAAGGAAATCCTATTTTCTTCAGTCGAATATACATATCCAAATTTTCCCAATCTTAAATATTCTTCAAAATCATTCGGATTAAACCGATGCTCCTTTGACCCTTGATCGAACATCTGACTTCAGATTCTGATTCTCCATACACGATTACCCAAGGTTCGGCCAAGTTCGGACCCTCAATGGTCTATATGGTGAACACAATCCATACTGTTTTCTGATTGGATAGGACAGACAAACTTTTTTGTAGAATTAATCGCTGTATTACCCTTTCTTTCAGAAAAGGGAATAAACGACTTTTTCCCATAGAAACTTTGAAATAATGCAACTAATGCATTTTTAAACCTAATCATATACAATTAACAAATTTTAATAACCTTTGGTTCAATTTTGATGTTTCGAAAAGTAAAACAGGAGATGAACCAAAATATTTACGAAGGGTTCGAGTTTCTATTGTTCAATTGAAAGAACTGAAATCAACAACATTCGTAATATTTCTGTACTAAAATAATTTAATCATTGTAAAGCGTTAGAAAAAGTCAAAGAGACTAAAAATTGTACGTGTTAGAATTAGGGCTAGTGCCAAGCGAGCATTTTTATTCGATTGAAGTCCATAAAAATTGTTTTGCTGCTTCGTTAGAGTCAAAATGTTTTATTTTTATTTTAAAATTTTTTTTTAATGTACAGCCAGTCATGTTCGTATTTCAAATGGCTTCGCAAATCTTGCATAATATAGTTCAAATCGATGAGCTGAAGTATAGTCTGGAAAAACATAATTGTTGTGAGGTAGTCATAAAATGTGAAGATCTTCCTTGTTTGTCTTTATTTCATCTTTCGATCTTAAGATCTTACACGATGTTATTGCTCATACAAACGATAAATTACTGCGAGTTGTTTGTATACTGACAACAATTCCAATAACAAGAAATTCCATAAATAGAATTTCACTTACAAACATCGATGGTGAGACACAAAATATACAACGAATCATTGGCACATACGTTGTTTATGTTATTTCTAGTCTCATCACTTTTTCGTTTATATTATGAATCGCTGAACTCAGAAAGTCGAAAAGTATATGGACTTAAAGAAGAACATATATTGAAAGGTTTTTATGCTATCGGACAATTTGACTGTTTTTGAATGTTTTTTTTATCAACCAAAGGTCTTTTCTTGCTCTTATTAGTTGATTAACACTGGTATTATTATTTACGTATATTTTCTCAATCTAGTTTGATTTTTATTATGCTGCTTACTACATAGTTATGTTCAAAATATCTGTACTTATTGAGGTATATAAAACGAATATATAGTTGAATAAATAAACCTGACAGTTCATTAATTTTGATTCTTCATCAATACACATCGATTGAGATCGTTGATGTTTAGTTAGTGAATCAATATCTACATAGTGCGCCAACAATACATTTCGGTCACATGACTATTTCCTTTCAGTAGAGGGTCAGCGACGTTAACGGCGCGTTACTTGTTTTTTATTAAATCTATGATTCCAAAGTCAACCGAATTCTCATGTCAACTGTAACATATATATGCAGGAATAATAGATATAAAAAACTGTCAAATAAGCTGTTGTAGAAGGTCTTATTTTATTTAAATTTTTATTCAATAATTTGTAAAAAAGTAAATTGATTTTATTGAGAATTTATATTATTTATTTAAATGAATTTTTTATAAATGATTAAGCCATCTGATGATAGTCGCAACTGACTTGAAATCTAGACTATGGCAGCTGTTCTTACCTCTGATTATCTTTCTGCTATAGTTAGGATTAGAAGAAAAAGAAAAAAAAGCATCAATTATTATGAAGCTAATTGGACTTATGATTGATATTCCATTTAAGGGTAAAGCAAGGCTAACCGATCAACGTTACTCATAATGCAATAATGATCAATAAGTGACAAGGATGACGAACGTAACATTTCGTCCTTTAATAGATTATAGAACAGAAAAATGAGAAATATATTACTTCAGAGAACAACATACGTTATACATTATCGACACAAATAGTTATTGGTATGTATCCTTCCATTGTTTTAATTTCTTTCAGTGGACGATATACTTCTATAACCAGCTTACCATATCAACTGATAAGGAATTTCATTATTTTCATAAAAATCATTCTGAAAAATGTCCAGATATATGTTAGATTTTTTACATATTCTATTTTATTGAAAAAAACCTATGTATTCTTGATGATCAAAAGAAAATGTTCCGAATATATTCTGTGTTTCAAACAAATATCCTGCTTCAAAAATGGAATAAAAAAATATGCTTCTTTTCAGAAATATTTCCAAACTAACTTGACAGAAGTTTAATTGAAAATATTAGAAAAATATATTAAGTAGGTTAAACTTAAGATTTTTTAAAATTTTCGATATAAACTTGTTTACCATATCAAACATATCACATAACAGAAGAATATTGATCTGCAATTATCAACCTCTAATTTTTTCATTAAAAACGTTTTTTCCCATATATTATCTACTATATTTTCTATCATTTTAGACATGGATATACTAAATATCAATAAACATTTAATTGTATTATTGGCAACATTTTTCATCATTCATGATTCTTTCTGCACATCGACAGATCTTCAAGTTTATGTTGAACCATCAGGTCTTAAATGTATTTGGCAGGGAAATGCACCGTTTTGCTTTCTCGATTCTGGTTGTCCATTAAGAATGACGACTATGAAAACTGACAAGCATGGCGATGGTGCGTACTGCTGGATTGGATTTAAAACTTATTGTTGTATATAAGTGTTTCATTTGATATTGTTCTATGCAGAAAATTTGAATTGAAATAAAATTTTATCTGACAAATTCGTTTTTTTTTCTTAAAATATTGTATCCTGGATTTTACAAGAACAGACTATTTAAATGATAATACACGGTTAATACGTATCAGGCCTTGACACTATTACCTTGATAACTAGATATATGATGCTTGACGGATGTTTTCTTTTTTAAAAATAATTCTTAATATACAATAAAATTTTCTATGTAGAATGCTATTGCTTAGCTGATATAATTGTATTCTGCCTTTTATTGAATATGTCGGCAGTTGTTTTTAATCTATCTCGACGTTTAAATTTAAAGAATAAATATTGAGAATATCTCAAAAAAAATTCAGATAATTTCATTATTGATCAAATTCAATCAAATATTCTTTTTCTTAAGAAGAAATCCTTTAATAAAATGTCAAATCAACATAGATTTGTAGCATATTTTATGGCAAAGACAACAGAATTTTCTTCTAAATTCTATCCGTATTAGTTAAAATATTTTTTTATTTTCTCAAAATGATTGCTACTTTTGTGGCACTCTGTACACCAACAGGTTTATATTTCATAGCCGTCAGGAAGATGTTCACTTTGAAATTATCTGCTAATATGTAAGCAATGTAAAAAGAATCAGATGAAATATAGAAGTAAAAGAAAACATGCCAATTGAATTCATTTGTATTGACATTACAATTGCGGTTGTTGTATGAGATATGTTTCTTTGATGGTCAATAGATAAGCGGTCCTTCGTGTTCTCTTCTTACTCGTTCTTTTATCGTACAACATCCTTGAAACTGTTTTATACGTCCGTTTATCTCAACCTTCAAAACTGGTATATAGTTACACTTTTATATTCTACTTGCTTTATTTCTGCTACCCTCAATATCAACTTAAATTCATTGTCCGCAGATAAAGGTAAACGTTAAATAGTCATACAGAAGAAATGACTATAGGTAATTACAAATATAACCTTATTCTAATGAATTCGAGTAATAACGAAGGAAAATCACAATTAGTATTTTGAGACGTTTTCAAGTACTTATATACTAGCATTTTACTATACATAGTTCAACTGTTTTTTAACGGCAAAATATTTTCATTATTTAAAATAGATGTCATCAGTTGTTAGTTATATTTTCGTGTTTTAAAGTGGTAATAAAAGAGCGTCGAAGATGTTACTAGAAAATTGCATTGTATGATCAATGAATATTACCAAAAAAAAGAATTTTAAAGTTATTATTAAATCATTTTTTTTATATAGACACATAGAAAAATAATTTAGAAACGATTAATGATGATGATGGTGAGGATTATATCAGAAAGAAATAGTGCACCGAAATTCTAAAATCAACCATGATATATTTATTTTATCATTTTTATTGAGTTAAAATGAAATCTACTTTTTGATGAGTCAAGATGATCCGAGTTATAATATAATGATAAAATAAGTTAAAAGAACATAGGAGAAATTAATCTTTTAACAGTTAAGAACGAAAGTAGATATTCCAGCACTTCTCTGAAAAAAGTAAGGGTAATACTGTGATACTTATCAGTATTAGTAAACGATTGAATTAGTGTGCAAACAATTGACGCTTTTTTAAGAATACGTATGACCACTTGAACAAGTTATGAAATCCAAGAGGTATTATGCTATAATATGAAGAGGGTTCTGAAAGAAAAGTACGAATATATATAGTGAACCATAAGGAATCAGTATTTTTGTCGATTTCTTCCTTATACATCGTTACTTACGGCCGCTCATATTTATATGATAGATAAGTCTTTAATTACCACAAAAATACTATGATCTCTTATTCATGGCTCATTCTGTATATAATGAATTTCTTTTTGCATTCAATATCAATACTAAAGAGAATATCTATTATCAGTCCTGTAGAGAATGAACTAATTCTTTGAAAACAGTTCTATTTAGATAGAAAAATTGATGTGGGTTAGGTGTATCGATGATAAAACGTAAAAAAGCTATTAACTAAATATATCAAATAAAACAACCACAAAAAAAAATAAGATGGTAATTACAAATAATGTGGTCAATATAGATTCCGCTAAACCTAACATTGAAGCTTTTACTGCATCAGAGGAGGACACTAACATTTTTTTTAAATTTTAGTTATAAGTCGAACAATTATGAATTGCAAATTATCTCGTACTTCTCTTATAGAACTTCAACTTATTCCAAAAAAATCATTCAATAGTTCTTCTCTCTGTCCTTGCTGTAAGCAACCTATAAGTGAACATCGAGATGAGATAGGTAAAGTAAATCGTTTTTTTTGTGTCGACATCAACTTAATAAATTATATTTCTTCATGATTATTCAAAGGATTAGGAAAAGTTCCATTTACACGAGAAAATCTTTTCCCGCGACTCAAACGTATATTCAGGAAGAGTGCTGTAGTGTCAATGATAGTTGGAGCAATTGTAGCGTTCGTTGTTCTGGCACTTGGTACTCTTATTAACCATATTGTTACTACAAACGAGAAGAATAAACAAGAGAAGAGCATTGATGTACAACAATATCAAAAGAAATCATTTAATATTCTTTCCCACGCACATATACGTCTACCAATAATCGATGCATCTAAACAATTATTTTCAATTATTTTGATTCCAAATGGTGTTCACCATAATGAAAGTAAAAGTGCATTGTTAAGTGTTATTTCATTCTGTCTTTTTTTTTCGTTGGCATTAATATCTTCGTTTTTACGACTGTTCCGTTCACGAAAATTAAATTCATTTCAATCCAAAAAAGAAGAAAACAATATTAAACAGGAAATTCCAATCCCTGTGAAAGTGTATCAGTCTGTTTCAACACAAACTTCTTGCTAACATCGAAAGTACCTTCAACAATCCATCCATATATCATCTGGAATGATTTTCATATTTAGTACCAAAGATCGCTATGACTGTTTTTTTAACATTCTTTTTTGAAAATTAATAAAAAAAATTGTTCTATCTTTTATGTATTTATATAGAATTTAATAGAAGATACGTGATTGAAAGCACCACACGATGATCGTTTTTCGTTCTTGCTTAACGCTTTCACTGCGATGAATCCCACCAGTGGGACCCACCATATTTTAACAAGAAACTGAATAGAAAAACACTTTCTTTTCTCTTTTTTGAGAAAGGACTTTACACATAATATGTTATCTGCTCTGCCTCGGCATTATCTGATTTATTTATTGCATAATGTGATGTTTTTCGTTAAAACTAGGCATGCACCAAATCCAAATTTCTTGGTTTTGATGGTTTTGGTTTTGGAATGGTTTTGATTTTGAGGCTTCGGTTTTGATATGGTGTTGCTGGTTTTGGTATTGTTTTTGAAAAAGTTTTGGTTTTGCCCTATTACTAAATGATATTGATTTTGTCTACATACGGAGATATTATAACCTTTGAAGACCTTCACTAGGAAAAAAAATTAAAATTTGATTTTTTCTCGGTACACATATTTTTTTGATCTTTCACCTCGACCATACGGCTCTGTTTCCCTGAAAATAGTTCTCTTCAGGGTCATAGAATGCAATGCAGGAAGTGTATGTTACTCTTGCCTATAGGCGCCCGCAGATCCGCTTACATTCTAGGTTTCTTCAAAACCAAAACGTTTTCAAAATCAATACCCAAAACCACCAAAACCGCCTCAAAACCAATATTCAAAACCAAAATTTCAAAACCATTTTTGGGTTTGGTGCATGCCTAATCAAGTGACATTTTTTTAAATTACAAGTTAGACTTTTCATGAACTTTTTTGGTGATAAACGATTCACATGGTTAAACAAGAAACTTCCGATTAGGAACAATACCAACTTTAATTTGCATCAGTAATTAAATTGAAATATTCTTTTCCTGTTACTAAAATTATCATTTTTCTTGAAATTAGAGGTAGAGTACTGAAAATTTATACTTTCGCTGATTAGAATTGTCATTCGAAGTGATGGTACTCTCTTTTATTAGTGATAAGAGAAAATTATTTCATAGATAAATTTCGAACATTCGTAAGAGTTAATTCTCGTGAATAAACACGAAATTCATCCATGAATCCTTGATATTGTTCTTTGTCAATGGCATTACCTAATCGTAGGATTATCGATGAGTCGCTACCACGGTAGGAAAATGCAGATGAGGTATTAAATAACGAACCGTTGATGTAAAGACGAATACGTCTATCTTCCGAGTAGGTCTGTGCGATATGTGTCCATGCATTCGATGGAATTATCGGACCTAGTGTTGTGGATAATTTAGTATTTGAGAAACTTCGAGCTTCAAGTCGACTCTGACTGTTAATTTTCAAGAATGAACAGTCGAATCGATTGGTAGCAGAGCTATTTTCACAACCATATAAAATACTACTGTTTATGACTTGAAAGTATGAATTTGTGTCTTTAAGTAATAATGTTTCATTTTGGATGAAGACTGAAGAACCTATGCCAATGATTCGATTGGGTCCTGAATCTTTAAATGGATCTTCATCGAACGAATAATACGCAACGAGTGTGGCATCTTGCAGAATTTCATCACTATCTTTTACCCATTCAACTATCGACAAATGATCTACGAGACCATCATAATAATACGGCTCGTAGACAGGGTTGTAGTCAATGGTCAGTGTAACATTTTGATAATTAGTGATTTGTAATGGGTCAGATAACGGATTCGAACTATCCAAAATTCCATCGATATAAATTATCTTATTTCTTAATAAATAGTCATAGACAAAGGCTATGTGATATCAGGTGTTTTCGTTAAAGTTGGTTGCTGTGCCAAGAACAAACAAATCGAAGAATTAAGAAGATGATCAATGAGTCAGAATGAATTAATGAAGAAAGAAAAGAAACAATCAATGACTTCACACATGGTGTGGCTCAGTCGAACAGTTGACGTCGTTCATCGTTCACCGAGATTTCTAATGCTAATCGTGTTACATTGTTTAAATCTGAAGCAACAGATTGACTTATCGTTATATGATCTCATTTCCATTACCTTTCTCATGAATTCTTTGTTAGATTTATATGTGCAAGATGTTCTCTCTCTTCTCTCTCTTGGTATAAATACCTAGAGTCAATCGAACTTTCAGTTCAATTGAAGGTAGATCAGTTCAGTGATTGACTCACATACTATTACATTCTTTCTACGCATGTTAATCTTTCTATTCGTATAACTTTTATCTTATCAATAAAATATTGATTGCATACTTGAAGTAAACAATCAAACCAAACTCATTGTCAACTCAATAGTCAAGAATTCAGCAAACGAATCAGCGCTTTTTTCGTTACAGTAACGATTAATAATGTCATTCCGCGTCGAGATACCGATGGAAATATCATGGATGCACATGATGGTAAAGTGGTTCTGTATGATAATCTATATTATTATTATGCTCCAAGCTACGGTCTATGCAAAGAATCTCCAGGTCCATCCGGCTGTGCATCAACAAAGCCGGGTAGTTGTGAGTTTCAACTTAACCATAATGTTAGTCTGTACACTTCTCCGGATCTTTCTACATCGACATTTCATGGGTACGCCTTTCAAATGTCGCCAATGATGAAACAAGGAATATTGTCTTGTCCAAAGGTTCCACTTAATCCGAAGACGAAGAAATGGGTTATGTGGTTCAATTATTTGCCAGCGATAGCCCATGGTTTCTCTCAGTCCTTTCCAAATAGTCAATGATAATGTGACTACTCTGGCATGGAATGATACAGGAGATGCTTACATTATTTATTCGTCGCATATCGAAGGTTACAACCCTAATCATTTAATGTCTGTAGAAAAACTATCTGATGATTATCTGAGTTCACTCGGTAAACAATTTAATAGTGGATTTTTTGGGCAATCTGATGTGGAGGCACCGGCAATGTTCAAACGAAACGGAGTCTATTATGCTGTATTTGGTTCATGCTGCTGTAATTGTCAAGAAGGGTCTGGTGTCACTGTCTATCAAACAAAGAATTATTTAGGAAATGAAGGTCATGCTCAACAATTCAATATTTTAAAATATCGAACTAGTGGTGCTGAAGGTTATGGATATTTGTGGCAAAGTGCTCCAGATGGTATCAAAGCACATGATTTTACGTACTGGACACCTATGTATTTTGTTCAAGATGGAAACGTTCAGTATATGAATTATACTGCCAATTATACCATTGATATCATTTCCAATATTTATTAATAGTTCCGACGACAAAAACTGATATAAGAATACTTTTTTTCATATTTTTAGCATCAGAATTAACTGCGTTCAAGAATTCGATCTATAGGGCATTGCTGAATGAGTATAGTCGTTAAATATCACCCTCAAAGAGGTATTCATTCGTGTTATCAATTTTCTTCTCTAAGGTATGACAACATCGAATAAGTTATCAGTGCGCCTTTTATTGATGATAACAACAGCAGATTAGTAAATCCAGAAAAAGAGAAACGAATATTAAGTTAACGTATACTTTTTTTGAAGTTTAACAACATAATAATGCTCACGAATCTTATTGTGATCATTATACTTTTGACTGCAATAGTCACTGTCGTCACATGTCGTGAAGTAACGATAAGTAATGTAATTCCTCGTCGAGATACAGATGGAAATATATTGGATGCTCATGATGGTAAAGTCTTTCTGTATGATGGTCTTTACTACTTCTATGGTCCAAGTTACGGCTCATGCAAAGAATCTCCGGGTCCAACAGGTTGCGCCTCATGGCATGCAGGTGGATGTGGTTTTCAATGGAATCATAATGTTAGTCTTTATACTTCACCGGATCTTTCCGTCTGGACATTTCGTGGATACGTTTTTCAAATGTCTTCATTGAAGAATCCAGGAGTAATGTTCTGCCCTAAAGTCTTGCGAAATCCGAAGACGACGAAGTGGGTTATGTGGTTCAATTTTTTGCCAGCTCCCGGTATAGATGTTCATCAATCATTGTATGCTGTGGCTGTATCGGATACAGCACAGGGTCCCTTTCAACTAGTCACTGATAATGTTACTACTTTAGCATGGCAAAATACGGGAGATTTTAACCTATTTCAAGATGACAATGGAGATGCTTATATCATTTATAATTCGCATATTGATGTTATTTATAATCCAAGATTTTTAATGTCTGTGGAGAAACTGTCCCAGGACTATCTTAGTTCACTAGGTAAACAGTTTAACAGTGGATGGTTTGGTGATAACGTTGTCGAAGCTCCTGCAATGTTCAAACGCAATGGAATCTACTATGCATTATTCGGTAGGTGTTGTTGTTACTGTGCTGATGGATCTGGTGTTACTGTCCACACTTCTTCATCTCCTCTTGGTCCTTATCAAACAAAGAATTATTTAGGAAATGAAGGTCATGCTCAACAATTCAACGTTCTACAATATAAAACAAGTGACAGTGAAGGTTATGGATATTTGTGGCAGGGTGATAAGTGGCAAAGTTCTCCAGATGGTTCCAAAGGACATGATTTTACTTATTGGACTCCTATGTATTTTGATCAAGATGGCAATATTCAGTATATGAATTATACTGCTAACTTTACAATTGATGTCACTTCCAATATTTATTAATAAAAACTTTTTTTTTCATATTTAATTGAAGAATATTTGCTTTCAGCATTAGAATTTCCAAAAATGTCTGGATAAATTGTAGTCTTATTTGAGCAAACAGTATAACTACATGAACTAACATCGCGTTCACATGATACGTTTATTCGAAAACCAAAACTTCTATTTGCATATTGACATCTCCCTAGAATTAAACAATTAAATAAGATAAAATATTATTTGATAGCATCGAGAGACTTACAGCAAGATCAGTCAAAATTGAGACATAAATGATTAAACCTGGTCGTTGAATTGGATCTGCAAATCAAGAGCTGATTATCTAGGAAGCGATAGACAAGCAACAATTATACTATAGTTTTTCCTGTGCTTCTATTTTTTTCAATAAAATTAAGATGATTTTTCATAACTATCCATAGTTCTCTTTTCTAAATAAATTAATCATATAATTGGTGAATAGCCAATAATTATCATCATTACAACCAATTACACGATAACAATCTATTACAAGTTGCCAGAAATTCTCGATAAGAAATTTTTATTACCTACAAAAGAACCGGAAAGCAAATTGTGAGACAGATTCAAAATAGACATTTGAATCGCGCAAACGATAACGAAATCATCAATCAATATAAAAGTAATTGAATAGTTTGATGAAATCAATGAGTAGAAACAATGCTTTTAAGAAAACATCAGAATATTTCGAGATGCCACGAATTGAATAATTTTCTCAAAGATCAATATATGAGTACTATATTTTATCCAAATGCATAATTTATTTGATAAATTTGTTCATCTTTTGAATAATCTTCGTTTGAAGGACCAATTCACGCATGGTAACTCAACAGAATAATTCTCAAATGAGAGAAAGTCGTACTAGCTTATCAATATCTTATTCTCAAATCTCATAGATTTAATTGGTCACCTCGAAGTATATGTTGGAAATGATTATCTAAAACCGATAGCCAGCTCAATTATATACGTTTGATATTATACAGGGTGTCCCAGAAAGGATCTACCAAAAGTATTTTCGAATATCTTCGCTATTCTACATAAGTTTAGCTATAATGTTTTTTTGAATTGTAGTTAAATGTATAAAGTTTTTTTTCTATCTAGACGATTTTTCATATTGTGGTATGAAACTATATGTTTTGATCAAAATACAAAAATTTTGCTTTTTTTTCTTTCCAAAAAAAAACCTTAAAAATCATTTTTTTTCTCTAATTATTTCGATTACTTCTCGTTGTATTTCGTGAATTTTACCTAAAAAACAATTCGGATATATTGAAGTTGTGCATTGTGGTAGAACTCAAGAAGCCCTACCTAACTGTATGCAGATATCATGGTAAAATACCTTTATTCTATCGGAAGCTGTTGGTATCATATAGAAAAAGCAAAATTTTTGTATTTTGATCAAAACATATAGTTTCGTACCACAATATGAAAAATCGTCTAGATAGAAAAAAACTTTATACATTTACCTACAATTCAAAAAAAAAATTATAGCCAAACTTTTGTAGAATAGTGAAGATATTCAAAAATACTTTTGGTAGATCCTTTCTGGGACACCCTGTAGTTCGATGTACTATAACTGATTCATCAACAGTTATGCTCCATAAAAATCTACAGTCAGTAAATTTGAACTATCCTCTGAATATTCGTCTCTTTGTCTTTATCGAAAATAAGAATGGTATTCTATGGTAACATCAATATTATTCGCTTTGAATGATGAACGATGTTCAATTGAACTGATTATGGAATCACATCCATACGGATGCACTGGTAATGACGAGTACTAAACTAATTATTGGTATCCAGAATAGCCACTGCGCCAACAATGGCCACATTTCCCGTTTACAGATTCTGTTTCCTTTTCGTTCTTATTTCTATGAATGATGATTGCGCTTATTCAGTACAACGAAACATATCGTTGTATAATAGAGTATCCCTCACCTTATTCTCATCGTGACAATTGCGCATAAGGCGATGAACGATGAGTGTGTCAATGTGTATCGCATTAGTGTTGTGTAACGTTACATCTACCTATATTCTGTTCATTATCTCTCTCTTCTCTTGACGTATATAAAGCGTGTCTCTCCTTTGTATTAAACATGATTCGGAGTCATGAAGTAGCTCTAAATAAATATCATATACCGAGAGCGGCGGTACGCTGCTTCTCCATTTCATCACTCGTAACGAAAAGAATATTCCACCTATTCATCGCGACCAAAATTCGTTACAGAATGGTATATAATAGTTAAGGTTTCATTTTGGTTGTCACAAAAACTTTGATTTAAGAAAATTGATATAGGCCAATATTTGCATAGAAAACTGTAGAAAATTTCGTGACAATCGGACTCTTCTTTCAAAAGTTATCGTGTAAACGGCCGGAGGGACATGCTGGCCGATTCTAGTAGTGCGCTAAAAACAATCAGTACAAAGTTATAGGTTTTTAATGAAATCCATTTATTTAATGAAATAAACTTAAATCTTTTTATTCAGGAATATTGAATTATCTGTTACCATAGTGAATGAATTTGCTCGATAAGATGAGGAACTTTCTTTGCCGATATTGAGAAGCCCTACTGACTTTGTTGCTCTGCACTGTCCAGTAATGACCTGCCTTCTCCAACGTTTTATTCACGGAAAGGTGAACTAGTTCTTAATGAAATAAGTTCCTGCCATAAAAGTCGAGATTCGTCTTTCCATAAAGTAATACTCAATATCACGAAAGTATACAACAGCGAACAAATACTGGTTATTAGAATTATTTCCATGATAGTCAATGGCGAATGATCTATTAAAAAGAAAAACACATCGTTATTGTATTCCATTTAGATAATTGAATGTCCTTACCTGGCGTCACTGATATCATATAAATTGATGATGGACCTGCGACCTCAATCGAATAAGAGCCATTTGTTAACAAAGTAGATGTAGTAACAATCAAGATGTATTTTCGGCCAGGCTGAATAGGATATGAGATTAGAAATTGTAAATTGCCGCCACTATCATCGTCACATCTGAGAATATTTCTTGATGAATAAGATGGCTCAAAATAATCATCATAAAGACAGCCATACGTGTCTATAGAACTAATGCTTCTAAAGGTATAGATACCATCTATATTATTTGTTTTGGTTATTTCAATTGCATTGTAATAGTAGGAAGAACTTGTACGACCAGGTCGAATGAATGTTGGATTATTTGATGACAAAGAACCGTAGAATCGTGGCGCAATGGTAGTTGCTAATTAGACGAGCGGACAATTTTGAAATATATCTATATCTTAAAAGCTTACTGTAAGGAGAAGGTGTCGTAGGAACGATTAGAGTGAAGTCGACACGCCATGGACCCTCAGCAATTATTGAGTATGGTCCAGCAACATCCGGGTCATATGTTGTTACAACTAGAATATAACTCGTGTTGAATTGCAAATAATGACTGACTAAAAATTGACCACCACCACCATTATCATCATCGCAAACAAGCAAGCTTTTGTATGGACGAATTGGATCAAACGATGGTCCATACAGACAACCATATGTATACATTAAACTATCGCTTCTCAGTGTGTAATTAGCATTTACCGAAAGCCTCAATCTAAGAGCATGATAATAGTATCGGCTACCTATCTCACCGTTTGGACGAACAAATGTTTGTGCATTGGGCAGTAAATTATTGGAATAATTCGATCTAGTCGGTGTTGTAGTAGTTGCTAAATCAATCAGAATTTCAAAGAACTCTATGATATTCTTTTATCTCTCAATTCTTTACTTGATACTGTGCTTGTTGTTGTGGGAATAATTAAACCTATGCTGATATCCGATGGACCCTCAGCAACTATTGAGTATGGTCCAGTGACATTAGGGTTGTATGTTGTCACAACTAGAATATAACTTTCGTTGGATTTAAAATTACGAGTGATTGAAAAGTTATAACCACCGCCACCATCATCGCAAACGATCAAGTTTAGATAAGGATTAATTGGATTAAATGATGGTTTATACAGACAACCATACATATCGATTGAACTACTACTTTTCAATGTATAATTAGCACTTATCCAAATTTCCAAATAAAGGGCATGATAATAATATGAGCCATGTCTAGTATCGTTTGGACGGACAAATATTTGCGCATAATACGATAAATCACTCGAAAATACTGGTCTAGTCGGTGTTGTAGTTGTTGCTAAATCGAGCAGAATTTCAAAATATTCACCAATTCTTTTCGATTATGAAAATCCCTACTTGTTACCGTGCTTGTTGTTGATTCACTTGTGGATTTGTCTGTTGTGCTCTCCGTAGGAACAATTGTGGTTGAATTTGCTGAAATGACTACGAATGTTTTTTTATCGATTTAAAGCTTTATTTCAATCGAACAATCTTTGCTTCTTACTTTGAAACGTTATTAAAATAAGTCCGAATATGAAAATATATCTTGAATGCATGTTTCTATGGTCTGATATTCGTCTTGTTACTTCCGAGTCGTTTTCTCTTTTTCTATTTTTCTGTGCTTTGTTAAACTAGCTCTATATCGAAGATTTCGTTGGTTTTATACCTTGTTTATTTCTTATCTATTGTTAATTTAGTGATCGATAAGCGCAGATGCCTAAAAGAGAGAGTCCACTAGAGGACCACGCTAGTATATTGGAGAAGCAATGCAAAAAAAGTTATTTTTCGATTTTTCAATGTGCAATGAAAGCTCATATTATGTCATTTGGTTATGTCTCGGGAAATGTGAGTAGATATGTACATGGTAAAAGGGTACCCTAGATGAACTTTTTTAAGCAAGCGCTGGCAAATCTTGAGTTTCTTGAGCCTGATTGTCCTGTGCTATGGACACATCTTGAGTCAAGTCTTGGGGTACTGTAAAAACTGATGTGCTTGAGTTTCTTGCTACATTTTGTGCAACTCTAAGTTATATATTGGACATCTTGTTCAAGTGCTTGAGTTTCTTGGCTACGCGCTTGTGTTTCTTGCCTATGCGCTGATGTTTTTTGGTCAGACAAATATTTCGTGCCGCTGGCTATGCTTCCAACCCAAATATTGTGCTAGCTGATAAACAAAAGGTTACAGAATTGAAAAGTGAGTACTTATTTTCCTAAAAATAAGATACGAATATATATTTTTCTTATAGATGCAATGCAAAAGCGGGACAAAAGTTTGCAGGATGCAGAAGCATTAAGTGAAGCATGGCAAATTGTTAAAGAGTCAGTTCGTCAGCTCAAACATGATGACAAACGAAATAAAGTCTTACGAGTAATTAGAAATTCAAATGTTAATGCCACTGTTACAAATCCATCGTCATCGAAAAATTCTGCAGATGATCCAACTGATAAAAGCTTTCATTAATCTATTTTTATTATTAATTAGAAGTTTCTAAGGACCGTTAATTATATAATTGCATATTTTGAAAAATAAATACTTTTACAAAAGCATAAAGAGACAATTCATATTACTCCTGAATTCAAAAATGAATAGTGAGAATTATTTTCAGCTCAACTTAATTACGGACAAGGATATCATGTGCTATGGACACATCTTGATCTCAAGTCTTGCCAAGCGCTTGACGAAAAAAGTTCGACTAGGGCTATTTACTGTTTATTTGTTATTATTTGTTTTTTTCTATGGTTGATATAACTCTGAACTATCTAAATAAACAGTAGCAGAATCTTGTCCACCACTAACTAAAACTTTTCCATTTGGTAATACAGATGCTGCATGACATCCTCGAGCATTGTTCATATTATTTGTAGTTGTCCATATTCCTGTTGATGGATCATATAATTCAGCACTATTTAAATAAGTACCATCATATCCACCAGTAACGAATACTTTTCCATTTGGCAATAAAGATGCTGTATGTAAATATCGACGAGAATTTGTATTATTAGTAATTGTCCATATTCCTCTTAATGGATCATATAATTCGGCGCTATTTATATAAATAATAAAATTATATCCACCAGCAATTAAAACTTTTCCGTTTGTTAATATAGATGCTGTATGGATAAATCTATTCTGACTGAGATTACCAGTAATTGTCCAAGTTCCTGTTGTTGGATCATATAGTTCAGCAATTGTATAAACATTTCCATTGTATCCACCAGTAACTAATACTGTTCCATTTGTTAATAAAGATGCTGTATGATGATCTCGATTAATACTTATACTACCAGTAATTGTCCATATTTCTGTTGATGGATCATATAATTCAGCACTATTTAAAAAAATGCCATTATATCCACCAGTGACTAAAACTGTTCCATTTGGTAATACAGATGCTCTATGGAAATGGCGAGCATAATTCATATTTCCAGTAATTGTCCATATTCCTGTTGATAGATCATATAATTCAGCACTCTTTAAAGTACTAACACCATTATATCCACCAGTAACTAATACTTTTCCATTCGTTAATATAGATGCTGTATGATAAGCTCGAACATAATTCAATTTACCAGTATTCGACCATCCTATTAATATTATTAACAAATTATTTGTGAAAAATAATCAATTTTTAAGAGAGGGTCCGCTAGAATACCAACCATACAAGCTGTCGAAAGATTTTAGATTTTGATTTTGATTATCTCATTCGATAACACATGAAAAGCTACTATGAAAACCAAAATATGAACTCATTTTCATTTACCTAGAAGAAAATAGAAGGGATCTCATTTTTAGACTATTCAAAAAAAAAAGACAAAATTGTTTCTATGACTTTTTCAATTATTTATCGAGAAGTGCTCTCTGGTCATGAGTTTCATGGCTAATCCAACGAATTACGAATCACCGGTTTTCATGCTGTCTTTTTACCTATAAAACTTCAAACTATTTAAATGATTACATTATGAACTTATTTGCGAAATAATTTAATAATGCTATATTTGAGCATTTGTGACGAAAACTTATATAGCCTTCTTATCGATTTTTTTAAAGAGAAGCATATCGAAAGATGCAGCGTGATCAGGGCTATAACATATGAAAAATTCAGCCTGGGATCTCTTACTTTGCTATGATATTCAGCAATAATATTATTTTTTCAAATTTAGTTTTTTTTCGGACAGAAAAATTGTGTTTCAAAAAAAATAGACAGAGATAATTTTATAAAGAAAAAAACTCTATCATTTGAGACGTTCTGTGCCTCGAATGGTCAAACCGCAGACGAGAAATTCGCAAAATACGAAAATCAGTGAAAAAAAGAATTTTTTTTTGAATAGTCTAGAAATGAGATCGCTTCTATTTTCTTCTAGGTAAATGAAAATCTAAAATCTTTCGACAGCCAATATCTCATATATTGGTCGGTATTTTGGCGGACCCTCTCTTAATAGAACAAATGAATAGATTATTACCTGGAATTGGTGTTGTTGTTGTTTCAGTTGTCGTTGTTGTTTCTGTTGTTGTTGTTGTTTGTGTTGTTGTTGTTGCTGTTGTTGCTGTCGTTGTTGTTATTGTTGTTGTTATGAGATCTAAATATAATATAATAGAATTAAGATTTAAAAGAATAAATTTACTATCTGTTTTTGGTTTAACAGAAAAAGCCATTACAGATGCAATAATAGCTGCAATAATAGCAAATAAAATAAGTATACACATAAGAATATATAATCTAATATATCTAAAATAAAAAGATGAAAATTATTTGGAAAAAATTAAAATAATTCTTACTTTTTATTTTTCTTATTGTTATTGTCATGATCTTGATGAATTTTATTAAAATAATTAATAATATGATTTGAGTATTTATTTTCTATCTAAATTCGATTAAAATATTATTTCATAATTTGATATAGTTTTATAAATAGTTACTTGTGGATATATTCTATTTATATTAGTAGAAGATGTTCTACTTTTTGAAGATTGTAATGAACTATTTGTTACTGTTGCTGAATTTTGAGTTCTATCATTTATTGAAATCTAATAAATAATAAAAATTGATTTTATAGAAAATATTTGATAATAACTAACCGAAGGCGTATTATTTGGATAATCGAAATAATTATTAATATTTGTATGAGTGAGACTTGATGGTCGTATCGTAATATGAATAATTCTCTTAAATTTTATTCTTTTTTCCGATCCAAAACGATCCTATACAATTATTTCGAAGAAAAACATAAATAAATTAATTAAAATTTAAATTAAAAAATAGACTTGTTGTTGAATTGTTTGATAAGAATTTAAATTATTCATTTGTTAAAATCTTAATATAATATCAATTCAATAATAATAAATACAACTGAATTAAATTATGTTTTTGTCTATTGATTATTTGTTGCAATTCTTATCATCACAATTGTTCTTCTGTTTTCTTTTCTCTTTGATTAAAGAAAAATACTTGTTAGGTTTTTACGTCCCTCAGGATAGATTTCAGCAAATGAATAATCATATTATGTATATTTCATTCGTAGAGAAATAGAGATTGATTTTATTTCAATGGTTTCTTTGATCTACGTATTGATTAGTATAGTATCAAAAATTATTTAAATTGGAGAAAATACTAGGAATATATAGTTCATCTTGTCCTCATCTCATCTCATGTTCTATGTATTCTAAAAGAAAAATGGGTGGAATATTATATTATTCTACTTTTTCTTACATATAATTTATTATTACCACCAATGTAAACAGGAGACGCAAAATTGGTGCGGTGAAATGCAATTTCAAAATGAAACCCATTGAGACACAGCTCAAAACGATTTTTCACCGCGTCTGAACGCATTTCATATTCTTCGCGAAAATATCTCAATGTGGTTTTGTTAACAATTTCGTTGATATGCTGTCGATAGGGTAAGATTCTTTTAAGACTGACACGATAAGTTAAATAAATCATGTTAAATTACTCATAAAAAATTTTTCTATGCATTCGTTGTCTGCTTTATACACTTCTATTGTGTATTCAAAAAATGACTCATCTTCGTTGTTATTGAACATTTTCATAAATAAAATATTATAAACCTGTATTTTAGTCTATGTATCACTTTTGGTTGTCTATTGGGTGGTATACAATGGCTTGTTGTTATTCTTCGATGTTTTGTTTTGGAGTGAATATTGGTGATAATGTTATTATTGAAGATATGAAATGTATTGATGACATGCATTTAACTACAATTGATAGTTATTCACGTTTATCGTCAACATGTCGAATACAATGTCATACATTTGAACAACGCTCTATGGAATATCCTTCAACCAATGTCACTGATTCTACCTGGTGTTCGAATGATAGGTCATAATCGTCTAATGTCTTGTTCAGTAGGAACTATCACAATTGATTCTTGCTGAATGTCAATTATGTGTGAGTACTTACACTCTATTTTCGAAATAACGAACAACAATTGTTATGGCAAACAAGGATGAATTTGCGACGACCATTCGACATGTAAACTTTATTGTCAATGGTTTCAACGAAATGACTGCTAATATACGCAATATTCTTAATGACAATGGTTGCCTAGTAACAATCTCTCTCGTTTACAAGAATAACAAAAAGGAAAATGCACATGTCATGATTTGTGGTGATATGCATTTGACAGAACGCATTGGTTCAAAAGAGAAAGTCACTAACCAAATTGTCATATCAAGATTGAATTTCAGAACATTTCATAAATAATGTCATCTCGTTTTATTTACTCTCGATGCCACTAAAATTGTTCATTTGCCAACGAGTTCGACTCAGTTCTGGTCCGATACGTAAACAATTCATTCCGGGCAAATCACGTTTCGACAAAATTTTTGAATATATTGTGATAAGTGGTGGCGATGACTATCTTCTTCCTGTATATTTGTCCTACATCAATATTCAACCTTATTATGTTTATTTGCATGATATGGTGTCGGGAGCTGAAGAATTTCGCACAACACTTGGCTCAGTTATTGAACTTGAAATAGAATTGCGTAGATCAACAGCTGGATTGATCTACCTGATGATGGAGGCAAACGATTGGTATCTTCGTTCGAGACTTATGATCGTCATACCGGTATCAGTACATTTCGATATTTTGATCCAGTCCGTGAATAGTGTTTTATCATAAAAATAAAATAACACAATTTGAAATATGTCTCATTCTACATGACAACATAGCCTCCTCGTTTTACATTTTTGTAGACGAGCACACCACTCCACACAATAGTGATGATATTGAGGCCAGCCAATAAAGAAAAGTAGGGCCCTATACCCATTG
>Ga0209960_1001872_pt1 | contig 24020 bp, 19 predicted proteins | sample ThiBiot_500_plan_2_FD_183947 | JGI IMG/M metagenome (GOLD analysis project Ga0209960, IMG submission 183947) | Wastewater bioreactor microbial communities from Cape Town, South Africa - Thiocy_expt_500_plan (SPAdes) | ecosystem: Engineered > Bioreactor > Thiocyanate-remediating >...
GATGTTTAACAAGCTCAAGCATTTTCGTAGAGTTTCGACTCGCTATGATAAATTAGCCGTCGCTTATCTGGCTTTTGTTTATATTGCTGGGATATATTTATGGCTAAAATAAATGTCGACAGAACCTAGTTTTCTATTCATTTCTATTCATGAGTATATCTTACCTATAACCCATATTTAGGTATACTTTGCTTATATATAATGATTCTTATTTTTATAACTTTTTAAAGCTACTTGACGCGTAGAATATCAATTTTTTATTTAGGAGGCCCCCTATCTTATGGAAACTTAATAAAATAAGAACTAAATTTCTTAGAAAGCATTGCAGATATTAAAAATAAGCTTTTTCAAGGTCAGAGTAAATCATCAATTACCAAGGAACTTAATATCAATCGAGTTAATTTGTATCAATATTTAAAGCGCAATTAATATTTCTCATAATCTATATCTCCAACTATGTCGAAAATTAAAAAAAAGCTTTTATATCCTTAGCTCAAAGTTGAACAGGGCTCATTAACTTAGGATGAAACTCATTTCATAGGTTTCATCCTAAAAAGGTCAAACTTTATAACTATTATCCGTTAAAAGCCAATCTTAACCTGGAGAAAAAGCCTTCATTACCTTTAGGTTCTTGATAAAGAGCCATGTCTCTTTGTTTGTCAACGCCTGCAAATCTACTGGAATCAGAAACATAAGGCACTCTACACGCTAGCTTTTCAGATTGAATAGGATTTTGATCTTCATTTATCATAGATAAATTTCCCCTTTTTTCAAATTTTTTAAGAACTTCTTGTTCTTCATTGGTAGCAAAACCTGCCGATGATAATATGAATATGGCCGTAAAGAAGTGTATATAATATTTCATAAGATTCTCCTTAAATGTTTTTCTAATCTCTTATTAATTTATTCCCAACAAACACATATTACAATATATAATATTATTACTATAATTTATACTCTATATCATTTAAGGTGGCCTTCGTAATAGGAATAAAGTAATTATGTTTATCTGGATATCCCCCTGCATGAATTCCTATAATGTGTCCAGTAATAGGATCTCGAAGGGCACTTCCGCTACTGCCGTGAAGTGTTAAGCAATAGTGTCTAGATAAAGTGAAATCAGCATCTCCTTCAGAAACTTTCTGTAAGGGGTGACCTAAAGGATATTGATACATTCTGACTCTAACAAGAGAGTTGATAGAGGGAAGTTCAGTGCTAATCGGGCAAACATGTTTTGGTTCATATTCTTCTTTAAAGGTTAAAAGAGCTAAGTCATGGTCATGGTTTAGTTTTCCATAATTCCACCTTCCTATTTTTTGAGTATCTTGAAGATAAAAATTACTTATATTTATAGTATCTATTGCTGTGTCAGAATAGACAGCATGAATAGATTGCCAAGATTGCTCTAAAGAGGGAGGCAATAAGCTTGGATCGTAATAAATAGCAGGATTAACTGTCACAAAATGGTTTAAGGTTAGCCCTTGTTCTATCTTTTCAAGTGCAAGGGGACGATAATCATAATTTTCGCTTCCAAACAGTTTACGTACTTTATTTGTTATAGAAGGTACCTTTTCAATAAAGCCGTGTCCATTTGTGATGATTCCATCAGGGGTAATCGTCCCTGTTAATTTTCCTGCAAAGGGTTTTTCTCCAGAAATAACATATTTAAATCTTTCTCGGAAAGTATAGTAGTTTGGAGAAACTCTTGTTGTGATCCTTACTGTTTCAGGGTTTTCATCCCCACTAAAAAGAGGCTTAAGTTTTTTAATTTCTTGTTGTCGCCCTGAAGAATCAGGAACAATTGCATGAGGTTGGAAAATAGGTTGAGGCGTTACTTTTGTTGGGTTTGAACCGTAATCCGCCAATGGAAAATCAAAAGTATCATGTAACCCAAATAAATACTGTGAGTATCTTGTTCCTCTATCCTCTTGTTCAGTAGCATTTGAGACACAGGATAGAATTGTAAAGATTAAAAGATGAGAGATTTTTAAAAAGAGGCTTTTGATCTTGAGCATGACACTCTCCATTACGTTTTGAACATTTTTTTACTTTAAGACATATTATTTGTCAATCTTTATTTTTGCCTACTACCTAAAATACGCATAACTTCAACAATCTTATGCTTAAAAGAGTTCTGATGGCATGGCCTGAGCGCCTTTAAAACGTCTGCCTATCACTATGAAAATGCTTGGTCAGTCATATGGCTAAAGCTGATTATAAAGATACAAAGACACTCTGTGGTCAGCTTTCCTTACAATGGCTTGATCGAAACCTTAAAAAATTTCAAAATAGATCTTCAAATGCCTGGTTTTGTTTTAATGAGCATAATGAATTTTTAATACAAGATTGCACAGAATGTACGAATAAATTTGAAGAAAATATTAAGTGGCTACAGAGGCATGCTAAAAACTGGTAATTTCCATAGAACGGCAAGTTTATTATGTGCAGATGGACACTTAAGAATTTATAAGGTAAATGGCAGTAAATAAATATAAAACAATCAGCGTTCTCCCTTACAGGCGCCAATTCTTTTTATATGGCGCCTTCTTTTTTAAGTCTATTTCACTATCTTTCAACCTACCTATCAAGGGTGGTCATCTACTTCACCACTTGGGTCTTCATGAATTAAAACTTCGGTATGAGGAAAAGCTTGTCTTACCTTTAATATGACTTCCGATGATATATTATGTACAGCTTTTAAAGTAAGATTTCCGTCCATTTCAAGATGAACTTGAATAAACTTTTGGATCCCTGACGAACGTGTCCTTAAATCATGGTATCCTAAAACTTGCGGATGGCTTAAAACGATTTGAATAATCTTTTGACGGTCTTCTTGTGAAAATTCACGATCAATCAGAATATCAAAAGATTGAGCAGCGACTTTCCAGGCGGTGTACAAAATATAAACTGAAATCCCCGCACCTATTAATGGATCCAGCAAGGTCATGCCATGAAATGTACTTCCAAAAAGAGCAATGATAACACTTATATTAATAAATAAATCACTTTGATAATGGACTGAATCCGCATGAATCGCGATTGAATTTGTGCGTTTAAAGACGTGCCGTTGATAAAGGACAAGACCAAGGGTTAATACTATTGAAAATCCCATTACCCACAAGCCGATATCAACTCTCTCTATGGCTTCAGGATGAAAAAAGCGATTGCCTGCTTCATATAACAACCAACTTGCAGACCCAAAGATAAAAATAGATTGCGCTAAAGCACCAATAGCTTCGATTTTTCCATGCCCAAAACGATGTTCTGCATCAGGAGGACGTTGTGCTTGACGAATAGCAACCATATTAAGAAGAGAGGCTAAACCATCAAGTAAGGAATCAATCAAAGAAGCTTTGAGACTCAAAGCTCCTGTCACTTTCCAAGCAAGAAATTTCACAAGAATTAGAATACAAGCAACAACAACTGAAGCATAACTTGCATATTTTACACACTTCAAATCACGGTGAGGCACACCCTTAACCTTTCCTTTTCTTTGTGTCTCAACAGTAGGTGATTTAAGGTCAACTTTACAAGAAGTTCTTTAAAATGGAAGCAAAGCGGAAGATTTAATATCTTTATCAATTGGTTAATTTGTAGCTTTTTCTAATCCAGCCTGACGTACTGCCTCATTATATTTTTCTGTATAGCTGAAGAGTCCATTATCTGAATATAAGGTTTCTAAAATACTTTCATTAATATGTAACTTGGCATAAATTTTTGTTTTTAGGAAAGTAAAAGCTTTTTCATAAAATTCTGGCTTCAAAGATTCTTGCTCTCTATCTAAGATTTTTATACGAATTTCTGGAGAGATTTGATCAGCTTTCATATACTGATTAAGGATCATATACCCTAAATTTATATAATCTTCTTTATTAGCCTGATGATAGATAGCTTGTTGTGAGTCATCTTTTTCTAATACTTTCAAAGTATAAAATAATTTCGCAAGCGTAATGTTAAAACGATATTGATGTGGCGTTTGAGAAACAAATTCTTGTAATAAATCTCTTAATCGATGGAGACAAAGTGTATTATTGTCTAAACTTTCTCCTGGAAGAATTGTCCGCAAAACATCATAATCGCCTGTAATTGTAATTTTTACGGGCACAAAAAAGTAACTGTAAGCAGGTTTAATTTCATACTCTGCTTTATATTTGTATTCGCCATTTTTTAGAAAGAATTTTTCTACAATCTTTTCTACACGATGAGGAAATGAAGGACCTGTAATAACTTGAGCTTTTGATGGAGAGTATTGATAGAGAATATCTCTATCTTCTTTTGAAATATAGAATTGTTTGTACCTGTCTTTAAATCCACGTTTTTTATCGTTCATTAATTCTTCTAACTGACCTTCAGTAAATTTTTGAGGAAAAAAATTTTGGTTGCCTTCTTGATGTTCACAAGCAAAGGCCGAGAAGATTCCTATAGAAACAATAAATAAAAAAGTAAAAAAGTGTCTAATCATCTTTGATTCCATTTAACTATTCTATTTTACATATAAGCATTATATTTTTGACTTCAAGGGCAAATATTACATCTTTGTGATGCAGAATGTTCAAGTCTAATTTTTAATGGTGATAGGCTTGCCAAAAAGCATCATTTTCAGTAGGGTCAGACAGAAGTATTAAACGAAAGTAACAAAATGCGTTGCTCAGCTTATTGCACAGCAAAAACATATGATCTTCATCAAATAAATGAATTTCTTCGCTCACGGTGCCCAACAACCCTCTACCAAGATGTAATCCATTTTCGCTTTAAAAAAGGGGAAGTTTTTTGCTTTAACTATGGCTGTATTATTTTCTGGAATCTTTCTGAAGAAGAAGAACGTGAATCTTTGAAGTATATTCTAAAATATGAAATACAGCCCTTAAAAACCCCAGAATTTGATGAATTTTCATTTAATTACGGCAATTACACGCGTATGTCTCAAGACGAAATTACGCTTGCCGATGCGCAAGATTCTTTACTCAAGCTTGCTATTTCTTATGGACTTGCTCAATCCGTAAAACTACTCGTTTATGAACGAAGAATTGAATCCGCTATTGAAGATTCGAGCCTTATTACTCAGGCGCTTGCAAAAAAAGGAAAAGTACCTTTATCTAGAAAAGAAATAGGACGAAAGATTGGTGCACTCTTTTTTGAAAGAAGCTCGATTAACTTGCAAAGTGATTTTTTGGACACGCCTGAATTTTTTTGGGAGAATTCTGAATACGAAGCGACATATCGACAGGCTGCTAAAGAACTTGACATAAAATCGCGCACACAAAGTTTGAACCGTAAGCTTGAGATGATTCATGAATTATTCCAGATTCTAGGAGATGAATTAAACCATCGACATTCGACACGTCTCGAATGGATTATTATTATTCTTATTTTATTTGAGGTTTTATTGGCTATCTCAACAAGTTATGACCATTTAATTTCTTATTTGAAATTCTAAGATTTTGCTTGTTCAGTTTCTTTTTTAGAACTTGCTGTCTCTTTTTGAGGTGATAGAATGTCAAATTCTCCTTTTTCACCTGTGAGAAGACCTGGTCCCTTCTTCATTTCACTTTGTTCTGGATAAATACCTGGTTTAATGTCATTGCATCCATTCAAACAAAGACACATAAGACCTAATTTATAAAAAGGTAATTTCATTAAAATTTAACTCGAACACCGGCCACAAAGGACAAGATTTTGTGAAACCAATCCCCGCGACGCTTTAATTGATGGGTACGGGCAGCGGCATAAATCTCAGTTGCCGCAGGATCAAGATATTGAACAGCAACTAAGCCATAGCTATTAAAGCGTTCTGTGTTAATGACTCTAAAATTAGCTAAAGTAAAAGTAGAATCATCGGCGATTGCCTTACTCCAGGCATAATCAATAGCTAAAGCCGTCTTTCCAATCTCAAAATACTTAAATTGATAACCCAATTTTCCATACCAGAACTTTCCAGGATCACGGCCGACGTCTTTAAATTTACGCTGTCCGCCAGCCCCCATTAAACTGATGCCAACTGGGAAGAGGATAGAAGCTGAACCATTATATTGCTCCCATCCTTTACGTGTTACACCTGTAAAAGGACTTTTTGCCCACGCAATTGCGGCGCCAAATTTTGTTTTTCCATATTCACCAGCATATTTTAAAGAAGCATCCACAATATCACGCGTCGCATGGCTAGCTCCAAGGACAAAACCATTAAAATTTGGTGTATCATAACGGACACGGTCCTGTCTAAATGCTTCCCCATAATTATCATATACAGCCGCTACAGAGCGTGCGTCTTTTGTCTTTGTTCTCCTATTAATAAACTTAATACCCCCAGCCTGATTGTAAATTTCTGACCCACTTGTAATAACATCAGTGGCCGAGTAATCAACCTCAGAAGTACTATCACTAGCCATAGGTCCTTGTCCAAGCCACAATTTCCCATATTTTATATTATCAATAATCGCTTCAAGACGACGTTCTCTTAAAAAGACTGTTGAACTAGGATCTGAAGCAGTCCCTATATCTCTTGTTGAGCTTGGATCAGAACGAATTTCAGCCTCAATAACACCTGAGACAGTTGTATCACTATTAAGATTTCCCTTGCCTGTCAAATTAAGTCGTGTTGATGAGAATGTATTATCTTTATGAGAAATTTGAGAGTTTTTACCATTATTATCATAGCTGATAAACCGATTAACTTGACCTGAGAGAGCGAGTTGAACGTTATTATTTCCTGAGACAACCTGTAAAGGTGCAGTTGGTTTAGGAAGATCACTAATCTTTTCCACTGGTTTTTGTGGTGCAGCCAAACCTTCTTGAGATATCTTTTGATTCTTTTCAAGCGTTTCAATTCTTTTCATCAAGAATTTTAATTGCTCTTTAAGAGCTGCTATTTCTTGCTGAGAAGTACTGCCCCATGTTGACGGTGCAAGTATAAAAAAACAACTCACAAGTAAAAAAATAATGCGTGAAAAAATCAAAACCCCAGCCCCATATTTAATTAAATATTTAACTAAATATTTTGTAGCTCAGATTATTTTGGGTGGCAAGCGTCTTTACAATCCCCATAGTGAAAGACAATGCCTTAAGCCATCAAGAAACTTTTTAACTTTCGCCATAAATTTATCATTTTCGGGATTATGATCCCCTTTTTCCATCGTTGTATCGAGTTCTTTTAAAATCTCTTTTTGGCGTTTAGTAAGATGGACTGGCGTTTCCACAATGACTTGAATGATCATATCTCCATGACTATTTCGCCTTAGAATTGACATGCCTTTGCCCTTAAGACGGAATTGACGACCACTTTGTGTTCCTTCTGGAATCGTCACACGAACATGTTTTCCATCAATGGTTGGAACTTCAAGCGACCCACCAAGAGCAGCTGTTGAAAAAGAAATCGGAACTTCGCAATGCAAATCAGCACCATCTCGGGCAAACAATCGGTGTGGCTCAATCGTTACAAAGACATACAAATCGCCCGCCGGCCCGCCGCGCAAACCTGACTCACCCTCACTGGCTAGTCGAATGCGAGAACCATCTTCAATTCCTGCAGGCACCGCGACTGATAGAACGCGCTCACCCGTTTTACGACCAGATCCTCGACAGGTTTTACAAGGATCTTTAATCGTTTGACCAGCTCCATGGCAAGTCGTGCAGGTTCGCTCAACAGTAAAAAATCCTTGTTGCATACGAACAGCACCACGACCGCGACAGGTCGAACATGTCTCCGGCTTCGTGCCTTTCGCTGCCCCTTGCCCATCACACGTCTCACATTTTATTGGTGTGTTAAGTTTAATATTAACTTGAGATCCTTTAAAGGCATCCTCAAGAGAGATTTTTAAATTATAGCGTAAATCAGACCCTCTTTGCGCAGAAGAAGTACTGTTGTGCTGTCGATTTCCACCCCCCATGAATTCGCTAAAGACTTCTTCAAAGATGTCTGAAAAACCACCGCCTGTGGAAAAATTAAAATCAAAGCCAGGTCCTGCCGATCTTCCGCCGCGATGCGCTCCTCCGCCAAAGCCCCCTGCCGCAGGGTCAAACGCCGCATGGCCATAACGGTCATAAGCTGCGCGCTTCTGATCATCTTTTAAAATTTCATAAGCTTCATTAATTTCTTTAAATTTTTTCTCAGCGTCTTTATCGGATTGATTTCGGTCAGGATGATATTTCATTGCAAGCTTACGGTAAGCTTTTTTAATATCTTCTGCTGAAGCTCCCTTAGAGATGCCAAGCATTTCATAGTAATCGCGCTTTTCAGTCATTTTTTCTTCCAGAATGAGGGGAGGAAGAGGTCAAAAGTTTTTATTTCTTTTGACCTCAGCGTGTTATGCCTTATTTTGTTTGTCGTCTTTTACTTCTTCATAGTCTGCGTCAACGACTTCCCCTTCAGCTTGCTTAGCTTGTTGAGGTTCACCTGACGCCGCAGAAGTTGCCGCACTTTCAGCTTGTTGCGCTTTATAAATCGCTTCTCCCAATTTCATTGAAGCTTCCATTAAAGCTTGTGTTTTCGCTTTAATGGCTTCTTCATCTTCACCGGCTAGCGCGTCTTTAAGGTCTTTAACAGCATTCTCAATAGCTGATTTTTCATCGGCAGAAACTTTATCACCGTATTCTGCGAGATTCTTTTCAGTTGCATGAACAAGGCTTTCTGCATGATTCTTAGCTTCAACCATAGCGCGACGCTTTTTATCATCCTCTTCGTGAGATTGCGCATCTTTAACCATCTGCTCAACTTCAGCATCACTTAAACCACCAGAAGCTTGGATACGGATTTGTTGTTCTTTCCCGGTGCCTTTATCCTTAGCAGAAACATTTACGATACCGTTTGCATCAATATCGAATGTTACTTCAATTTGAGGCATTCCGCGTGGCGCAGGAGGTAATCCAATTAAGTCAAATTGACCTAAAAGTTTGTTATCTGCAGCCATTTCACGCTCACCTTGGAAGACACGAATCGTCACAGCTGTTTGATTATCATCTGCTGTTGAAAAGACTTGGCTTTTCTTTGTCGGAATCGTTGTATTTCGTTCGATTAACCGTGTAAAGATACCGCCAAGCGTTTCAATTCCTAAAGAAAGAGGCGTTACATCAAGAAGAAGAACATCTTTAACTTCGCCTTTTAAGACGCCGCCTTGGATGGCCGCACCAATGGCCACAACTTCATCCGGGTTTACACCTCGATGTGGTTCACGTCCAAAAAAGTTCTTTACGGTTTCAATGATCTTTGGCATGCGTGTCATACCCCCGACCAAGATGACTTCCTCAATCTGACCAGCCGTTAAGCCAGCATCTTTTAATGCCGCTTTACATGGTTGGATCGTGCGCTCAACGAGATCTTCGACAAGCGACTCCAGCTTTGAGCGTGTCATTTTAATGTTAAGGTGTTTTGGTCCTGAAGCATCTGCCGTAATAAAGGGCAAATTAATTTCTGTTTGCGTCGCGCTTGAAAGCTCAATCTTCGCTTTTTCAGCGGCTTCTTTAAGGCGCTGTAGAGCAAGCTTATCTTGACGTAAGTCAATGCCTTGCTCTTTCTTAAACTCATCGGCAAGGTAATCAATAATTTTTTGATCGAAGTCTTCACCACCTAAGAATGTGTCACCGTTAGTTGATTTAACTTCAAAAACGCCATCGCCAATTTCTAAAATTGAGACGTCAAATGTTCCACCACCTAAGTCATAAACAGCAACGATTCCTGTACCTTTTTTCTCAAGTCCGTAAGCCAATGCAGCCGCTGTTGGTTCATTGATAATACGAAGAACTTCAAGACCGGCGATTTTACCGGCATCTTTCGTCGCTTGACGCTGTGCATCGTTGAAATAAGCAGGAACTGTAATAACGGCTTGCGTCACTTTTTCGCCAAGATAATTCTCAGCTGTTTCTTTCATTTTTTGAAGAATGAATGCGCTCACTTGGCTCGGACTGTAGGTTTGTCCTTGCGCCTCAACCCAAGCATCACCAGTGTCTGATTTAACAATTTTATAGGGAACTAGTCCTTTATCTTTTTGCGTTGTCGGATCATCATAACGGCGCCCTATCAAACGTTTAATTGCAAAAAGTGTATTTTCAGGATTCGTTACACCCTGACGTTTTGCGGATTGTCCTATAAGACGTTCCGCCTCTTTTGTGAAGGCCACCATAGACGGTGTGGTTCTCGCGCCTTCCGCGTTTTCAATCACCTTTGCGTTACTTCCATCCATGACCGCAACGCAAGAATTTGTTGTACCTAAGTCAATACCTATTACTTTACTCATTATAACCTCTTTTGTTAGCAAATCCCTAAGATCTCAATCGAGCACCCCAAGGACTCCCGTATAAGGACACCTTGTCTTTACACTTTATTTATAAAATATTTACCCCTGTTTTCGCAAGCATATCTTAACATCCATGTTAAAATTTTAAGACCTTTAAGAAAACTGAGTTGCTTACAAGAGAATAACAGCTAGCAACTCAGCGAGCGCTTGCAAAAATATTTACAAGTCAAAACTATATCCAAACTACATCATTAGAAGACAACCTCCCTTATTTTTATTTTTTATACTATCTAATTTTTGAGCGCTCATTTGAGTCTTCCGTGGCCAGCTTCTGACTCTTTTATAGTGTATCAAAAAATCACCGTTTTTGGAAGAAAAAAGTAACAGAAAATGAAATTATTTTATTTAATAAAATCAATTATATAATAAGAAAACAAAGAGGTATCAATACCCTATTTTTGAAGCATTTTTTAGTTATCTTACGTGGAAATAACTCTGTTATTTGTAAAAAAATTTTATTACTTTATTTTCATGCACTTACAAATATATCATGAAATTTCGAAGTTGATATTCGAATTTTCATAGATGGCCATAAAGTCCCTGTTTTTGGTCTTTGAACTCCTGGCTAACCGAAAAGAGATATTCTCTATTTAATAGTTAAATAGTAAATTTTAAAAACATTCCTTAATAAAAGTGTGATTTAAAATCCTCAATTTTGAAAAAAAGCATCTCTACAAAGAAAATATTTGACTTTTTAATAAAAAAAGCCCTTAAAAGTATTAATTCTTTATAATCTTTTAAGAGTCTATTCGACAAAACATGAATTTTTCGGATCTTGGTTTAGGTCAAAAAACCCTTCAAGGGGTTCAAGATGCAGGTTACACAACCCCCACACCTATTCAACAAAATGTAATTCCTTATGTGCTGGCTCGGCACGATCTTTTCGGATGTGCACAAACAGGCACAGGAAAAACCGCTTCTTATACTTTACCACTTCTTGATTTACTTGAAAAAGGACGTGCCCGTGCACGCATGCCGCGTGTTCTCGTCCTTGCACCGACACGCGAACTTGCTCAACAAATTGCCGAGCATTTTGAATCTTACGGTAACCACCATAAGACGAATTTAGCGCTGGTAATTGGTGGAAGTTCCATGATTCAACAAGAACGTACTTTGAGCGGTAATATTGATATCTTAATTGCAACACCTGGTCGTCTTTTGGACCTTGTTGAGCGCGGCAAAGTAATGCTTATGGGCGTAGAAGTCCTGGTAATTGATGAAGCAGACCGCATGCTTGATATGGGGTTTATTCCAGATGTTGAAAAGCTTATTAAACTGTTACCTCCTAACCGTCAAACACTTATGTTTTCTGCAACTGTTGCACCAGAAGTACGTAAGCTTGCTGATACTTTCTTACAAAATCCCAAAGAAATTACAGTATCAACGCCAGCAACAACTTCTTCAAATATCCAACAATTCATCGTAAAAACGGCTCCTCTTCAGAAACGCCAAACACTCCGCAATATTATTCAGAAAGAAAATATCAAAACTGCGATTATTTTTTGCAATCGAAAAAAAGATATCGCAACACTTTGCACCTCATTAAAGCGCCACAAGTTTAACGTCGCTACTCTTCATGGCGATCTTACGCAAAACATTCGATCAGAGACTTTAGAGGCTTTTAAAAAAGGTTCTATTTCCTTTTTAATTGCAAGTGATGTTGCTGCACGGGGAATTGATGTCGAAGACCTCCCGTATGTTTTTAATTTTGATGTCCCTATAAATCCTGAAGAATATGTCCATCGGATTGGGCGTACAGGACGCGCAGGACGAGAAGGAAAAGCTTTTACTTTTATAACGCCTTCAGAACAAAACTACTTAAAAGCAATTCAAAAGTTAATTGGCATGGAAATTACGACTTATGTAATAGAAGAAAATAAGGTGCAAAATACTGATGATCTTTCCAAAGAAATGCCTTCTCAACAGAACAAAAGCTATCCGGAAAGACCCCATCGCCCGACAGAAAAAACATCTAAGAATTTAACGCCGCAATCTGCCCTTTCAAAATCTCGCGACCCTGTGATAGGCTTTGGTGATTCACTTCCAGCCTTTATGAAAAATTATTTTCCTAACGTCCCTGCAGGAATTGTGAAAAAAATTTAACCGCCTTTCGGGAAAGCTAAAATAAATTTAGAGCTTGCATCTGCTTAAATGATCTATCAAAAAGAAAAGACTTAATTTACTCAGGGGGAATTCTTTTAAATGGTAAAATTGTCTCGCAAACAGCTCTCAATTATAGGAATTCTTATTGGAACCCTTGGTTTTCTTGTGAGTTTGTTATGGTTTTTTCAATGGCGCTACATTGAAAGTACTGATGATGCTTATATTGAAGCCGATATGGTTACTATTAGCTCCAAAATAACAGGTTATGTGACAAAGATTTATGTTCAAGATAATCAGCAAGTTGCCGCACAAAATCCACTTATCGAGATTGATCAAGTTGATCTACAAGCAAAGCTAGAAGAAGCTCAGGCAGGACATCAACAAGCTGAAAGTGAATTTATTGTTTTACAGCAAAAAATTGCTGAACAGAAAGCGACTATAGCTCAAGCGGAGTCTGCTATCGTAACTGCAAAAGCAGAAATTCTGCCAACAAAGCGAGCTTTCCAAAGATCTCAAAAACTTAAGGCAAAATCCTTTGCAAGCCAAGAACGTTACGATCGCACCCAAGCAGACGCACAAAAAGCAGAAGCGGCCCTTAAACAAGCCGAAGCTAATCTTACAGCAGCACAAAAGAGTTTAGAAGTTCTACAAGCAAGTATTGCGATTATAAAAGCTCGACAAGTGCAAAGCCAAGCAAGAGTCACACAAGCAAAACAAACTCTCAAAGAAGCAAATATTTTGGCTCCTTGTGAAGGATTCATTGGAAATAAGTCTATTCAAAAAGGACAACTCGTAAGACCGGGGCAACCTTTAATGATCATCGTAAATAAAACATCTTATATTCGTGCGAATTTTAAAGAAACACAAATTGCGCGCATGAAGCCCGGACAAAAAGTTGAAATTAATGTTGATGCTTATCCTGGACAAACATTCTACGGCCGAATTGAAAGTTTATCGCCTGCAAGTGGCGCTGTTTTCAGTTTGTTACCTCCTGAAAACGCCACTGGAAACTTTACTAAAATTGTTCAACGTATTCCTGTGAAAATTATGCTCGAAGAGACACAAAAAAATACGTTTTTCTTACGACCTGGTCTTTCAGTCATTGTAAAGGTGTTCACGAAAGAAAGTTAATAGTTATGACGCCCCCTTCTAGACAACAAATAACTTTTCGTGACTGGGCTGGTTTTATTGCTATGGCATTTGGAATGTTTATGGCCATCCTTGATATCCAAATTGTCTCAAGTTCCCTTAGTGAAATTCAGGCTGGGATTTCATCAAGCGCCGATGAAGTAAGTTGGGTTCAAACATCTTATCTCATCGCTGAAGTTATTATGATTCCACTCTCAGGATATTTATCACGAATTTTTTCAACCCGAATAATTTTTTGTGTTTCCTGTATTGGTTTTACACTTATGAGCCTCTTATGTTCTTTTGCTTGGAACATTGAATCAATGATTGTATTTCGAGCTCTCCAAGGATTTGTTGGAGGCGCCATGATTCCAACTGTTTTTGCTGCTAGCTTTACGATGTTTCCTCCACGCTTACGTCCCACTCTTGGCGTTATTGTTGGCCTTGTAGCAACTCTTGCCCCAACCCTTGGCCCTACCCTTGGGGGATATTTAACCCAGGTCTTCTCATGGCATTGGCTGTTTTTAATTAATATCTTCCCAGGCATTGTCGTCACAACGCTTGTTTGGTTTCTTATCGATATTGATAAGCCAAACTTAAGCCTTCTGAAACGCTTTGATATTTTAGGGGCTCTATTGATGGCTTTCTTCCTTGGCAGCCTTGAATATATACTTGAAGAAGGACCACGAGAAGGATGGTTTGATGATACAACCATTTTAACCTTTACGTGTTTAATGGCGCTGGCAGGTTTAACTTTCTTTTGGCGTGTTTTAACGTATCAAGAACCTATTGTCGACTTGAAAGCCTTTACAGATAGAAATTTTAGCATTGGTTGCTTTTATAGCTTTACGATAGGTATTGGACTTTATGGAACCGTGTATCTTATTCCTTTATTCCTTGCGCGCATTCGGGGATACAATAGCCTTCAAATAGGTGAACTTATGATGGTAGCAGGTCTTTTTCAATTTGTTGCTGCCCCGATTGGTGGACAACTTCTTAAACGAATTGATATGCGCTATATTCTTGCATTTGGGATTTTGCTGTTTTTTTGGTCTATTTATCTTTCTTCAACATTAACAAATCAAGCAAGCTTTAATGAATATTTTTGGCCACAAGCTTTCAGAGGAATGGCTATTATCTTTTGTTTTCTACCCATAAATAACCTAGCCCTTGGTACTTTACCCCCTGAACGTCTTAAAAATGCAAGTGGCCTCTATAATCTTATGCGAAATTTAGGCGGAGCCATTGGACTTGCCCTCATTAATACGGTTCTGATTAAACGTATGGATCTTCACAGAGCACGCATTTCAGACAATTTAAAAATTGGAAATCTTCAATTGGAAAATTTCCTTTCTGGATTAGAAACGAAATTTGATGAAAGTAACCTTCAAGATGCCTCTCGAGCAGCTTTAAAGACACTTTCAGGGCTGATTGAACGTGAAGCAGGGGTTCAAGCATTTAATGATTGTTATGTGCTTATGGGGGGTCTTTTTATGGCTTCTTTATTGCTTATCTTTTTATTACGAAAACCAGAACAAACTTTTCAAGATGAAGCTGGACATTAAACAAAAATTCTTAAAATTTAGGGCGTGTTTAAGTTGTCAGTAGGCCTAATATGCATTCGATATTAATCAAAACATCTTTATATATTAATCTTGATTCAGAATAATCTGACATTCTTGTACGACTGAGCCTAATGCTACCCTTAATTTGGGATCAGGTAGTATTGTTAATCTATAGGCACGGTTATGGCGATCATAAGCTGGCGGGACAGTTATCCAATTTTCAATATCTAAGTGTTTTAAAATAGCAACAGAAACGACATACTCTCCTGGTCCTAAACGCAAAGGATTAAAACTGAAAACGATTTTATTATCTTTTGTAATTTGTCCTAATTTGAGTCCTGCTAATTCAGTATTTTTATGATCCATCTGCGTACCGTCAGTACTATGGAATGTTATAGCAAAAACTGGATCTGACACTGAACTATGTACCTTATAATCTATAAAAATTTTTAAGGGCTCACCAGCAATTAAAACACGTTTATTTTCTCCTTGAGGATTAATAAAGCTCACTTGATTAATCCTTATAGGACTATCCTGAGAATATTCAAATTGCTCCGCTATATTCTCTTCCTTTTCTGCTATACCCTCTTCTTTTATTATATCTTTCTTATTTTTATCGTTTAAAGCTTGATTATCAGATGTGTGTATTTGCGTATCGAGTTCATTTTCAGAAGTTATTTCTTTATTTTCGATTACAGAAGCATAATTCTCTTCATCTATAGCATCCAAACGGTATTCAATTTCAGAAATTACTACGTTAGCGTTATGTTGGCCTTCTCTTGAATTTTCAAGATCCTTTGAATCTACGTTTAGATATCCTATTGTTTCATATGCATTATTTTTTGAAACCCAATACTTGACAGCAACTGTCGCGTCCTTAGGAATAGGCGAATGGAAAACTTTTAATTTTAAATTACTTTTTTCACCCCATGCGCAAATATTATCCTTAAAAACGAAAGGAGAATATTTTGCTAATTTTAAGTTTATCTCTCTATAATTAAGGCTTTCTTTTACGATAGCTTCTCCCCACCCAACATCACGACCCTCAACTAAATAGCCTCTTGTGGAATTATCGTTGTCTCTTGCCTTACCAGGATAAATTGTACTTATAAGATTATCATTGTTATAGAGGCAAATTTTATTAATTTTTATGTGGGGAGAGGATACCTTTCCAACCGTTTCTGGTTGCATGTTAAAAATATGAGAACGATAAACTTCTTCAGAAGGAATAAGTTTTTGTAATACTTTAGATTTATTCCAATATTCATGCGCTTTATGACGATTTTCTGTTCGAAAATCGATATAATCTAAATACATTTTTATAACATCTGAAGGTAAACCATCTGATATTATCTCACCATGATGAATCCATATTGCCCGATTACACAGTTTTTGGAGAACATTTAAATCATGGCTAACAAAGAGAACTGTAGAATTTTTATCCTGAGTAAAATTCCTCATTCTTTCAAGAGATTTACCAAAAAAATAAGCATCCCCAGCGCCTAATACTTCATCCACAATTAAAATTTCTGGCATGATACAGGTTGCAACAGCAAAAGATAATCTTGCTAGCATACCTAGAGAATAACTGCTTATTGGTTGATCAAGAAAATCTCCTAGCTCGGTAAAATCAGCAATATCACGCTCACAAAATTTTAATGTTTCTCGCGAAATATTTTTATAGGCAAAAAATGCATGAATATTTTCTCTTCCCGTCAGATCAGGATGGAAGCCCACTCCTGCTTGAAGAAGGGCTTCTATCTTCCCATAAATATCCACTTCCCCTTCCGTTGGCGGAACTGTGCCTGATAATATTTTCAATAGTGTAGATTTACCTGCACCATTTTCTCCAATAATGGCGATTCTATCCCCTTTATTAATTTGAAGGTTTAAATCGCGAATAACCCAAAAGGTGGTATGATTTTTTAAAGGATAATTAAAGGGTACAAGAGAATTTATTATTCTATCCAGATTAGAATTATATAAATTATAAGATTTTCCTAAATTCCTAATAACAATAGAAGGAGATGTTTCATTAATGTTTTTCATCAGTTTTACTTTATAAGGCGTTAAGCATAGATTTTTTAAAAGTTACAATTGATATTGCCCCCAGCAAAAAGAGTAAAATACTTATACAACAAGAAATTATTAATTGAGAAAATTCTAAATCAACAGATTGTATAATAATTCCTTGAAAGCTATGGATATAATATGAAAGGGGATTGAAATAATTAATAAATTTTAATTCAACTGGTAAAAATCTTGTAATATACCCAATCGGACTAATCATCATCATAATTAATATAATAGAAGGTATTATACGCTGTATATCTCTTACAAATAACCCTATTGTTGCTATAATCCAAGACAAACCAACTAGAAACAGAGTATACATTAACCAAAACGGAAAAAATAATAAACATTTGATTGAAACATATCCGAATATTATTCCACAGAATAGTAACAATAACATTCCTACTAATCCCGTAATTTGACCTAACAACACCTCAATAACTGGCATTAATTCTATATTAAAAGTTGCACTTTTAATAAGACTTTTATGACTAATAAATGCGCCTGCTGCACGCGAAAAACTCTCTGAAAAAGCAATAAACGGCATTAATCCTGAGAAGATAACTAAAACTAATTGTTCTACAGGTTGGTTAGCAGATTGAGTTTTCAAAATTGAGATAAACGCTAATGAATAAACGCTCATAAATAGAATAGGAAATAAAAATATCCAAATAATACCTAAGTAACTTCCTGCATATTGTTTACGTATTTCTGATAAAATTACCCGATAAAATATCTTTCGATTAGTCCAAAAAGTATTCAATAAATAAACAAGGGGATTTCCTTCGGTTTTTTTAGCCCTGATTATTTGTGTGGGTTTTACATTATTAGTCATAATATGATAATTAACTTTACTGATGAATACACTATAATCCAAGGGTTCCTTATACTCTTTTACAACCCGTTCTTCAAGTGTATCTTTATACTTTTTTGTATCAAAGATTACATGAAAGCCTTATTTTCCAACAATTAAATATTTTGTACTCTCAAAACTATAAATAATTCATACGCAATTATAATTGCTGTAATAAAGACATTAATTTTAAATTCCCAGTAGCAATCATATAAAGTCTATTTTCAAACTTTTCTTTAAAGCTACTTTTAATTTCATTGTGAAGCCTTGTTGCCATTAAAATATTTGAGTCTTTAGAGGCAAGAGAAACTTCCCAAAATGGGAAAGAATTTGATGTATTATACGTATCGAGATGTTTATGAGCTAAACAAATATTTTTCACAATATCTGCTAGCAAGTCTGAATCAAACTTATTCGGGACATCAATTAAAGGATACTCTAAATCTTTGCACAATTGAGTAAAATTGATCTTTTTACAATCTCTGTTGGGTGTTTCTTTGAACTGTAACTCGCTATCATCAAAAGCATTAAGCTCAGCTTGCAATTGTGTTAATGCAAGCATCTGTTCAATCTTAAGGAATTTTACGCCTTGCCCTATAGCAGATTTGTTAGGCAATTGATTTGGACTAGACGTCCATGTTTCAATTTGGTAACTGCCGTTCGTGGCTCTCCATTGTTCTGTTGAAAAATTTTCAATTAAATTTGCATGATCCTCTATTTCAAGAAAAGCAAAAAGGTTTTTCCAAGTATTGTATGTATTATTAACAAGTTGTTCAAATTTTAATAAAAAAACATTTAAATGGTTTTTATATCTTAAACATCTCGCCGTATGAGATATCCAACAACATGCAGCATAAGAAAAATCGTACCCTCTTTTCATAAGGCTATAAATTTGGTCATATGGATGCCTTGTTATTAATATAACTTTTCCATTAGGGATGTTTTTGAAAAAACTTGGAAATGCGAAAAAATTACCAGGCGTTTTTTCAGCTATGTATTTTTTATTTTTTACACGCGCTCGATGACCATATATTCCTTCAATTGCTTCAATTGAACTTTTAGAATTTTTTAATATTCTCTTAATCTTAATTAAATTTGTATTATAACTGGCTAAGTGATCCTCATAGATAACTCCCGTCGGAGCAAGACCATGGATAAGCGCGACAATACCATTTAATTGATTAAATTTGATCTTTTCAGCAGAGAATAAATCAAGATAAACATTTAGCATATTAGGTTTGTTATAAAAAAGAGGATTTCCCATTAGCGAAGTTTCCGGACCACAACTAATGAGAGGGTGATTATCAAGCATAACTGCTAATAAAGTTGATCCTGAGCTTGGCGGCGATGCAACAAGAATAGGCTTATCTGAAAAAACTTTCGAATCTTTAAACATGAAAATTACTTAAAACTTTTTGATTTCATGTTGTTAACGTCCTCGTTTTTAAACATGTAAATTTCTCTCTAATTAATTGTTATTTGATAAGTTACCGAAAAGTAAGTTTAAAAAATTTTAGTAGTTTTAATCTACCTCCTTTTATTCGTCAAGAAAAGCCTGCACATTAAATAGTTTCTTTAAATTTGAAATGGGGGATTCCTTTGCTAAATAAGTTTAGCATCTTTATATTTTCTATTTTAATATTCTTAAAATTAGGATTTTTCTTGACCTAAAATTGTTAAAAATGATAACAGATTCAATAATAAAACTTTAAGCAAAAAGGATTTATAAACCTGGACTTAAATGGCAGACTTCTTAGAAATTTTAACATTTCAGAATTAAAATTATGATTTGTTTTGATAAAAGTTTGTCTCATCATAGTTTTTTCAGATTATAATTAATTTGCAATTCTAAGGATTAAAATGGCAAAAATTTTACGTATTGTTGGTGCTAGACCACAAATTATGCAAGTACCCACTGTTCGAGAAAAATTAATTAAATTAGGCCACCATGAAATACTTCTTCATACAGGACAACATTTTGATCAGAATATGAGCGGTGCACATTTAACCTCATTACAACTACCAACCCCTGATATAAATTTAGGCATTGGCTCAGGTCTACATGGATCGCAAACAGGCAAGATGTTGATTGAAATAGAAAAAATTATGTTAGAAATTAAGCCTGATGCTGTGGTCGTAGATGGAGACACAAATTCTACCTTAGCTGGAGCACTCGCAGCTAGCAAACTTCATATACCACTTTTCCATATTGAAGCTGGCCCACGCTCTGGATACCGTAAACAACCTGAAGAAGTGAATAGAACTTTAACTGATCATTGTGCAAGTATAAATTTTTCCCCTACGGAGCATGCTCAAACGACATTGACTAAAGAAGGACTAGGACAAAAAAGTTTTCTTGTAGGAGATGTTTTACTTGATTGTTTACTATCTTATCTTCCTTCAGTCGATGATAAAATTTACGAACAATATGATTTAGAATCAAAAAATTATGCTGTTTTAACCCTTCATCGTGCAGACAATACAACGCATGAAGGTGGTATAGAGCGTCTTTTTACAATACTTGAAGGAGTATCTCATTTAGATATACCTGTTATCTTTCCAGTTCATCCTCGCACTCTTCCCTATATTAAAAAATACCAAGAGCAAAAAAGTTTAGGAGCTATACGTCTCGTTGAACCTCTAGATTATTTATCTATTATAGGTCTTCTAAAACATGCAGCTATTTGCATTACGGATTCAGGAGGGTTGCAAAGAGAAAGTTTATGGTTAGGAATTCCAACAGTGGTTACGCTTGAACATAATGTATGGCAAGAATTCACTAAAAATAAATGGATTTACGAACCACCTTTCCAAGTTGATGCCATTGCCGAATGTAGATCTCATGCTCCTCAAATTGATCCCAACATAGTTAAAGACTATATGGGCAATGGAAATGCTTCAGAAAAAATTGCTAAAATAATCGACGAAAAGTTATCATAGATGAAAATTTTTCATGGACCTCATAACATTAGCGGAATGGCTAGCATTTTAGCAGCTGCCCAAAGAAGTTTAGGGGTATCAGCAGAAGCACATTGCTATAATAAATCTGTCTTTGGCTATAAGGTAGATAAAGAATTTAATCATGAAAATTTTAGAGGTGCTACTTCAATTATAAAATTTGCAGCAAACTTTGATGTATTTCATTTTTATTTTGGCGAATCACTCGACACTTTTTCTCTTAGAGATTTACCTCTCTTAAATTCATTAGGGAAAAAAATCTTTATGTATTTCTGTGGTTGTGACATACGCAACAGTAAACAAGCTATCGCAACCAGAAAATATAGTGCATGTAGCCACTGTTGGGCCCAAGCTTGTAATTATAATAGAGAGTATGCCCTTAAAATAGTAAATGAGTTCGCTGATGGTATTTTTGTAAGCACGCCAGATCTTTTAGACACAGTACCTGAGGCAACATTATTGTTGCAACCAGTAGATTCAAATTCTTTTTTAAAATTTTCTCGTAAATTTAATTCTGCAGACTACGAAAACTTAGGTACGCAACAAAATCCTCTTCGCTTAGTTCACGCCCCCTCTTCCCAAAAATTAAAGGGGACAGAATACGTAATGAAATCTATAGAAGAGTTACAAGCTCAAGGCATACATATTCAATTATCTTTACTAGAAAATATGCCTTGGGAACAAGCGTTGCATGAATATGCAAATGCTCATATTGGAATAGATCAGTTGCTGATAGGATCTTATGGGTCCTTTTCCGTTGAACTTATGGCGCTAGGTGTACCTGTTATTTGTTATTTACATGAACATTCTTTAGCACACTACCCTGAACCTCCTCCCATCATTAATGCAAACCTTGAAAATCTCACAGAAGTGATTTTAAGTTTACTTACTCCAACCAATAATTGGGAAAAACTTATCAAAGATGAATTAAGATATGTTTCTCAACATCATGATCATTTAAAAGTGGGGAAAAAAGCTCTAGATCATTATTCCAAAAGAAAGAAGAGTTAAAAAGAATGCGCATCGTTATGACAACCGACGATAGAGAGATTGATCGCCGTATTCTTATGGAAGCAGAAACATTAATTGAACAAAATCATGAAATTATTTTACTTGCAAAAGATTGTGACCTTCAACCTAAACATGAGATTATAGGAAAAATTAAGGTTGAAAGATTAAGCGATTATGAAGCAATTAACCCTCTTTTTAGAAGGCTTGAAGAAAATTATTTTTATGATATTGAACCTTTACCTTTAGATAAAATAAACCCCTTTGAAGGCTTGCCCTATAATTCTCTAAAAGAAGCTTTTAGTTCTATTGTTACGGATTCCACCTTTGATTGGACTTGGCGCCCCGTAAGAAAGCTAATTAAAGGAGAAATTTTTTCTTTTTTTATTTTAAAAGTCGTGTTGAATTATTTTAAAGAATTTTATCTTAAATATTTATTTTTTAAAAAACGGTCTCTTCCCTGTTATGATATAAAAAATAAGCTTTCACAAAAAATAAATCCTTACGCAGGCTTGCCTTATAATTCCTTAAAAGAAGCTTATCACTTAATTGCTACACAGCAAGAATTAAAATGGATTTGGGGTCCTGGTAGAATTGCTATCAAGGGACAACTACTTATTTCATTCATATTAAAAGTAGGGCTCACTTTTATAAAAGGAATTTTCGGTAAATTTGTCAGAAGTAAGAGTTCACTTGATAGCTTTTTTACTAACAAAAGCTTAACAAGTTTATATCCTAAAAAAACCATAGAAGATTTACTTAAAATATCTGAGACAAATAAGTTTTTATATAAAGACATACCTTGGTCAAGCTTAAACAGTTGGGATAAAATTCTTTTATCACGTATTTTATTTTATAATCCGGACGTTATACATGCTCATGATTTACCGCAGCTTGAAAGTGCCGTTATTGCTGCGAAAGTTTTAAAGTGTAAGCTTATTTATGATGCTCATGAAATTTATCCTCAAATTAACACTTTAACAAAAGCTCAAACTGCTTCTCTCACTGAAAAAGAAAAACGTTTATTGCCATTTGTAGATAACATGATAACCGTAAACCCATTCATAGCTAATTGGTTTTCTGAGAATTATTATATAAAAGCACCCACCGTTATTCGTAACAGTGTCAAAACTTTGCCAAATATTAATTACACGCTAAAAACAAAAAAACTTCATTCAATTTTAAAACTTCCATCTAATACTCAGATATTGCTCTTTCAAGGATGGATTTCTTTGACAAGAGGAATTGGTGACCTCATTAAAAGTATGGCTTTTGTGAATAAAAATGTAATCTTAGTTCTGATAGGGTATATGAGTGACGAGACAAAAATTCAAAAGCTCATTTATCCAGTTAAAGATCGTATTTATATTCTCCCTAAGGTTCCGTTTGAAGAACTTCATGAATATACCAACTCAGCTGATGCAGGGATCATCCCTTATCAAGTAAACGACCTTAATCATGCGCTATGTTCCCCTAATAAACTTTTTGAATTCATAAATGTTGGATTACCTATTATCGGGAATAAAACGGCTTACTTAGAACAAGTGATCGATGGAGAAAAGTTTGGAGTTACTGAAACTCTTGATACTCCAAAAAGCTTTGCTACTGCAATCAATAAAATGTTTGATATGACCATCGGAGGTCCAGAACGTTTTAGAAGAAGAATTCTTAAACGTCGAGATGATTATCTATGGGATCCAACTGATAAGAATAGCCTTCTCAAAGTTTATTCTGAATTATTTTCAGAGGAAAATTCTCATTGAAAAGATTTGAATAAGATTTCTGTTAACTATGTATGTTTCCTCTTGAAATATTTTTAGGAATTAAAGGACTTAATCCCAAAATTTATTTAAAGAAGTCCCCTTGATTTCTATTAAAGGCTCTCAACCAAATAAATCAAAACTTAAAACAACAACACTAGGTTCTGTCGACATTTATTTTAGCCATAAATATATCCCAGCAATATAAACAAAAGCCAGATAAGCGACGGCTAATTTATCATAGCGAGTCGAAACTCTACGAAAATGCTTGAGCTTGTTAAACATC
>Ga0209960_1001873_pt1 | contig 24011 bp, 20 predicted proteins | sample ThiBiot_500_plan_2_FD_183947 | JGI IMG/M metagenome (GOLD analysis project Ga0209960, IMG submission 183947) | Wastewater bioreactor microbial communities from Cape Town, South Africa - Thiocy_expt_500_plan (SPAdes) | ecosystem: Engineered > Bioreactor > Thiocyanate-remediating >...
CTATTTTGGAAGGGAATCAGGAATTACAGAAACAATATGAGCACTTCTATTCATATACCTTTAATCAGATTCGTGTGGACTTGATCAATACGCACAAAATACTCGATCAAAAGCTACTAAGCGGCTTCCAAGCCTGTCGAGTAAAATATCAAGCTTTGCTTGATCAGGCTCATGCATTTAGAAGGGTTCATGTTGAACACTGTAATGAGCTACTAAGAGATGAACAAGAACTCTTTACTACCCGTTGGAATCAAATATGCTATTTGATTAATGATAAACTTTACCCGCTCTCACTCGAGATTGCTGAAATGGAGCATTTTATTCAAATCAGTAAGTACCAATTTTTTAAACCCGAAGAGACACTTTATGCTCTAAAAAAGAAAAAAATCGAGTTTGATCAGGAGTTCACGGCATTATTTGCCAATTATGAGTTGGAATTTGTTCCGATTACAACACTCTCATAATTTTTCTTTAAATGCATAGGCTTATTTTTGAATTAATGCTTAGATTTTAAAAAACGATCTTCGCAGCAATTCCCTACCCTTGCTATACTTAGTTTAATTAATCTGAATATCAGGGGTAAAATATGGAAAACCAACACCTGGTGCATCGCAATACAATTGATGTTCTGGATGCAATTTATAGCCGCCATGCGGTAAGAAATTATCAACCAAAACAGGTCGATGAAGACATCATCCATCAACTGCTCGAGGCTGCAAATCATGCCCCATCAGCACTCCATGAAGATTCCAGAGCATTTACTATTATTCAAAGCCGCAAATTGCTTGACCGCATTTCTGTGAGCGCCAAAGAATTGACAGAAAAAGAAAATACCGAAGCTGACTTACAACGACAACGTGTCCTCCAAGTTGTTCAGCAAGAAGAATTTAATATTTTTTATAACGCCCCAGCCCTTATCGTTATTTGCCGCCGCTTTGATGGTCCTTTTGTCGAAGCTGATTGTTGGCTTGCAGCAGAGAATATCATGTTAGCCGCGCTGAGTTTTGGCCTGGCTTCCTGCGTTATCGGTTTTTCTGTGGGGGCGTTAAATCTCCCTAAGTGGAAACAGGAATTAGGCATTCCCCAAGACATGGCCGCAGTCGCACCCATTATTCTCGGCTGGCCAGCTGAGCACACGCTTCCCGCACAACACCAAGCGCCTAATATCCTTAAATGGCTGAAGTAATGTAACGCTTATAAATCTAGTTAACCCTATTCCATTGGGTTAACTATTCCATATTCGTTCCGGTTTTACCATAACGCCTTAAGGCATACACGCCCATATTTTTAGCAACCTCGCCTTCTGCAAAGAACATTTTCCCTTTAATCTCTTTTTGGATGAGAATCGCTTCTTCCTCACTGTGGGTGCGGACAACTATTTCAATTTTAGGGTTTAAGTCACTCGCGTATTGAATCATTTTGCGTACATGTACGGTATTCGAAATAACCAACATTAGCATACTGGCGCGTGCCACATGGGCTTGTACCAACACTGAGGGCTTAGAAGCATCCCCATATACGGCAGGAATACCGTTTGCCCGTAATTGTTCTACCAACTGACGATTCTCATCCACGACCACATAAGGTATTTTTTCAGCGTTCAACAACAAGGCAATGCGTCGCCCTACGCGACCATAACCGACAAGGACAACCTGTCCTTCCAAAAACTCAGGTTTAGTACTTAAAGGAAGTTCAGATAACGGATCATTTTCTGTCGCAAAAAGCTGCTCCAGTTTTGTAAAAGAGCTTAACCATTTATACATCGGGTTAACCAGGCTAAATACCAGAGGATTCAACGCTATCGAAATAATTGCACCTGCTAAAATATAACTGCGACCCTCTGGGGATAGCATCCCCAATTTGATACCCAGCTCGGCCAGAATAAAAGAGAATTCACCTATTTGCGCCAAACTCGCAGAAACGATTAACGCGGTACGTAAGGGATAACGAAAACAAAGTACTAAAACAAAGGCCGCAATCGATTTCCCAACAACGATAATCCCAATAACAATAAGTACCTTAAAGGGATGTTCCACAAGAATTGCGGGATTAAATAAAATCCCCACCGACACAAAGAAAAGAGCAGAAAAAGCATCACGTAAAGGAAGAGATTCCTCAGCGGCACGATGGCTAAATGAGGATTCCCGGATCATCATACCGGAAAAGAATGCCCCTAGTGCAAATGAAACCCCAAATACTTCAGCGGCAAGATAGGTTATCCCGATAGCTGCGGTAACAATACAAAGGATAAAAAGTTCACGCGAACCCGTATGGGCGATATTCCATAATAGTTTTGGAAAATATTTTCGTCCAATCCAGAGCATTAATCCAATAAAAACAGATATTTTAACTAAAGTGAATCCTAACACCCACCATAGCGGCTGGTGCGCTTGTTGCGTATCCAAACTATTGCCGCCCAAGGTTTGTGCCAATGGGGGCAATAGTACAAGCACCAAAACCATCGCCAAGTCTTCAACTACCAGCCAGCCTACAGCAATGTGACCATTAATGGTTTCTAAAACATCCCTATCATCTAAAGCACGTAATAAAACAACCGTACTCGCCACCGACAGGGCAATTCCAAAAATTAAGGCATGACCATAATTCCATCCCCAGACCAGCGCGGCTGCCCCACCAAGTAAGGTGGCTGAGATGATTTGCACCACCGCTCCGGGAATTGCAATGGCACGTACACGCATGAGATCCGAAATCGAGAAATGTAACCCCACACCAAACATGAGTAACATAACCCCTATTTCCGCTAATTCCTGTGCCATACGGACATTGACCGTAATGCCTGGTGTAAACGGCCCTATAAGAATTCCCGCCAAAAGGTACCCTACTAATGCAGGTAATCGTAAGCGTACGGCCAAGAATCCCAGAATGAGCGCTAAGGAAAAACCTATTGCGAGTGTACTGATTAATGGAAGTTCATGATGCATAAATAACCCTCCTTATTCGCAATATGGTGCTCCTTTCCATACTACTTTTAAATGATTCTATTTTTATCGTAACGCGGAACACACATTTTATGAAGATAAAAATAGATTAATTGAAACATTATGGTCGATAATTTCCGATTTGTATGGGGATAATTTACGAGGAGCTAGCACGATCAGTAAAATAAAGCGCTGAGGTTTTCATGATTAAAAAAAGGTCCGCGCCCGCGGACCGTATTAAACTGGAGGACTATTTAAATAGCTCATTGATAAGAAGGTTGGTCGATGACCATCCCTGGGGTAGAGGTTGATTTCCCATTCTGATCCGAACGAGAAAATAGAGAATTCGCTGTTAATCCCTCCTTGCTGACGCCCTTATCTTCTATTTTACCATTCGCGGGTTTATCTTCGGCCACACGCATTTCCTGGTGTGCTCGTGCGAGTCCCTTAGTAAAACTCATCATACGATTACGGCTGGGGTCTTGGTGACGAATTAATGGAACATCAGGACCGGTAAGCGCACAAGCTAGTCCATGCGCATCCAAGCATGCTTTCCATTCCTCCATGGAGCGAAAATTACGTAATTCACTCAGTTCTTCTTCGACGGGAACACCATTCACTGCATTAAATATGGTATGAGCCATAAACGCCATACTGTAGGATTGCTCATCAACAACATCATGATCCACTAAAAGAAAATGTCCCCCCTCACGCAACACACGGCGAACATCGTTTAAAAAAGCAGATAATTTATCTTCAGGAAAGTGATGTAAGCCCACATAACAGGTAATTATATCGGCGCTATTATCGGGTAATGAGGCTAATGAAGGCGCTTTATAATCCAAATGGACAAACTCATCATAAGGTCTTGGTATTCCTGTCTGAATATAATCGGTGATCGAGGGTTGCTCATAAACCGCAACAATTTTTCCGGTAACCTTAAATTTACCTTTGAAATCGCGAACAAAGCGTCCCGGGTAGCCAATCTCCACCAGGCCATCGCACACTTTGCGCTGTTGAAAAATTAATGCATGAGCTTGCGCAGTCAAATCTTCTTTAATTGCACTGAGTGAGCCCAAAATACGCTGAAAATCCGTAAACGGATTAGGCATAACTTCACCCATACGCTTGCATAATTGCGTATAAATTTCTTCATGCGTATCACAGTAAGACATGATGTCTTCAAGCAACGAAAATAATTTAGGAACATCAACGCGATGAAGAACTGTAGTCAAAAATCCACCAAAATCATGCGCATTTATTTTTTTAAAATGATTCACAATTTCCGCTTTTGGCTCTAAATAGCGTTTGTAGAAACCACTAACAAACATCTCTTCGGGGTCAACTTTCTTTTTTAATTGCACAAATTCCGTGGCTTTAGGATAAGCTTTTGAAAACACCTCAGGTGCGGTGAACGCTTGATAAGGTAAATAGTAAGTACCTTTGAGTTGTACTGCTAACTCTTGTGCCTCACGAATCCATTTTTTAACCCCGATTTTTGCCGTCTCATCTAAAGCCTGATTAAAGCATAAAACCACAGCGAAGCGGTCACCATCCGGAGCATAAGAAAGAAGAGACTTTTCATGTTGTAATACAAAACGTACCGAAGCATTGAGAAGTACGACGTGGTGATCCATCAAAATACGCCCCAGATTTTTAATAAACTGCACTAGGGTCTCTTTAGGTAAGAAAAATTCCTGCAAGAGCTCAACTTCACTGTTTGCGGGATGAAACATGGCATTCACTGGAGGTTGCATGGTTTTATTGATTGAAAGTGCAGGGCTATCGTTCGCAAGGACTCTTTTTTCTTCAGAATCGGAATAAATCTTACGTGCAAAACCGATACGACGTGCCATATTTACAGCGATTTGATTCAAACGACTCCCGCGATTGGACTCCATGCGTAAATCTTCGCTTTGCACAGGCTCTGCTTGCGCCTCTACATAATTGACAGCGAAACCTTTACTCAGTAGTGCATTTGGATTGAGATCCAAGCGATATAAATGCATTTTAATCGTATCGTCGGGAAGCACTTGCTCCAGGAAATAATCCGGGTAATCGTCAAGCGCAACAGCAGTACCCATTTCTTTGACCAAGTGATTGTCAATGAGCTGTATCTCAACCTCGACGACGATTCCTAGTAACCCAAAACCACCAATTACTTGATAAAATAATTCATCTTCAGGAGTTAACTGCTGTAATTCGCCTTGAGCATTAATGATTTTTAAGGAGCGAACAACATTGACTAAAGCACCTTTGCGATGTGCCCAACCATGGATGTTGGTACCAATAGAACCGCCAACACTAAAAACATTTGAGGCTTGCATCACTTCAAGTGCCAGACGATGAGGGTCGGCTGCTTTTTGAATATCAGCCCAAATTGCCCCAGCACCAACGATAGCCACCTTATCCTCGGCACGAATTTCTACCTTATTGAGCTTCCCTAAATCAAGTACAACAGCATGCTCATCTGCAGGAAGAAATTGTTGTCCTTGACTCAAACCAGCACCCACCGGCATCACTTTTTGATGCGCAGCCGCAGCAGCCACAATAATTTCCTGTACTTCGCTTATTGTTTCTGGTTGTTTTACTTCAAGCTCACTTCCTTTATAGAGACCACCCGCAGCGATTGTTCCTTTGCTCTCTGGACGATCGGGGGTAAAATAAAAAGCAACCAATTTAGGGCTAATTAAACCGAAAATTGCTGCCAATAAGGCATACAAATTTTTACTAAAAATGGTTCCGTATTTACGCTGCTGCTGCAAACGATGCTCTTGCAAATCATCGGTGACAAAAAACGATCCAAAGGCATAGCGAATGCCCAACCCCATAGATACGAATAAATCAATAAATTGAGCCGGGATGAGCATGGTTAAATAAACAGCGCGAATGTAAATGGCATTGAATATTCTGTTAAAAAGTCCCGCGGGTTTATGAAGGTAAGCTTGGTCAATTATACTGGCAGGGATGCTGGATAAGCGTCCAGATTCAGGTATTTTATTTGCTAATTTACGCCAAAAAGACATCTTGAGTTCCTTAGAAATTATGGATAAATTGAACGGAAACTTCCTCTTGATCATGTTTCGTAAACCGCCCCAAAGATTTATCCAGATTATGGACATCTACGTCAAAGAGACAAAACTTACGCCAAGGATGAATATTATCGCCATAAGTGTAAAGTAGGCTGGTTCCTTTCTTAAGCGCTTCCAGCTCGGATCGTCTAAGTAAATAATTGTTTTCATCAGGAGCATCGATAATGCATTTTACTTGCACTTTATCGTGACCCGCAATTTTGCGTAAATGGATATCTTTTTCAGCTAATTCATGGACTACCGTTTGAAAGGAAGCATAACGAGGGACTGTTAAGCGTGCATACACGGATAAATAAGATTTGTTTTGATTTTCTTTAACATAAACATCTTCTCCAGTAATGCTTACTGCTGGGGTTTGAGCTTGAATCTGAGTAATTTTAGCTCTAAAAGTCTTTTTAGCTTGCCTTTGATCGGATGATTCATCGTCTTTAAATTTGACTAATACTTCAGTGGTGGCGGGGACTAAATTTGCATCTTGATGAAACCAATAACTTAAGGGTTTTGAAATCCAGCGACGCATCCAAAGTTCGGTTGCAACCACCTTCCAACTAAACCAATCGCCCCAGGTTTTTTCTCGACACTCTCGGTATTTATTTTCGAGATTCTCTCTAATTTCTTTATACTGATGATCATAAAAAGGAATGGTCTCCAAATTTTGTGCGTACTGTTGATAGTGCTCAGCCAAGTGCTGCTGCATTTCGGTACGATTTACAGTTCCGAGGAAGAAATTTAATACCATAGATAACAGGGCCTTAGGAATTAATTCAACCGTCGTAAAAAAACAGACAAACAAATCCATGAGCATATATTCTGAAAATAAAATAGACCAAGGGCTGTCGTATTTTCTCGCCGCCTTGTATGAATGATAAAATACTCGCCAGAGTCCAGCTACTTGACGAAAATATGGGAATTGAAACATCGACTTCCCTTCTCTTAAGAAAGCAGCATATTCTTGTGCCATTTCTACATTTCGCCATTCTGGCCCGGTCATATAGGATTGATACTGACCGCGATAATAATTTTTTTTATCAATTGCCTGGATCTGTTCATCCAGCTGTTCTATATACTTCCCCACGAATATACTCCTTATCTTATTATTCTATTGCGCCATAACTAAACTCTCGGATAGCAAGGCACAAAACGCTGCCAATTATAGGTAAAAAAACTTAAGAGGATATTAAGGTTGCAGATTATTTTTAAAGTTCGGATAATTATGATTCTAAAATTTCGGGATATTTTTATTAGTATCCCGAAGCAATGATAAATTTATAATTTTAAATCTCTTCTTTCTTACCGTCCTGATAAACTAAATAAGTTCGGCCGTGTTTAACCGTGGTTCGGTCCTTTGGAAATGCCTGCTCTATCAGTGAGGGGTCAATTTGTGAACCCAACCATTCAATTGAGGCAATCGTTGCATGCTCATAACCACCGTCTTTATTTGCAAAATGAATAGAGTAGGCTTTTGCATATTCAGGAGGTAATTTATTCTGAATTAACTGCATAATCTCTGGAAGATGATAAGGGTGCGATGTTAAATGCAGTATCACATCACCACTTGCTTGTTGAGTCGTTGGAACGAATACGGCCACACTTTCCTGCTGCAGCTGACGCGCAATTGCCGCAGCGATATCAAATGCTCTTTGCTTGGAAATTTCCTGATAAGGTGAGGTGATAAAGACTTCTGAATTATCTGCAGTTTGTTGACCATCAGCAGCCATCTGATACATACCAATACCTTCCTCAACTTCATTTTGCTCGAGATGATGTTGTTGCAGAATATGAGTAATTTCTTTTCTTAATTGTTCTTGCGGTTCGGAAAGTAAACGCTCATAAGCCTGCTGGGGTTTTAAAATTCCGGTATTATTCGAAGCAAAAAAAGCAATTGAAGTATTTGCCGCATAAAGAATGGATATAGGTACTAGAGATAAGCTTAGGAGAGAAATTTTTTTTAGTATGGGCATGATTACACCTGTTTGTTCTATTCGAAACAAACAATAGCATTTCATACCATTAAAAAAATGATTTTATCCACAATTTCTGGGGATAAGTCTGTGTGTAGGCACTTAATTAAGTTGTGAATGATAACAAAAACTTATGCAATTCGTGTTTGTGCGACAGCTGTAATCATCCTGAATGTTGATTCGAAGCTGACATCCCGTCTATTCCAGCCGCGCCAAACAAGATTATTATAAGCTGAAAAGATAAAAGAGTGCGTGAATCAATTAGCTGAAAGTGATGTAAGAGATTTCTTAAAATATGGCTTGCAACGAAACCAATCTGCATATTAGACATGGATAAACAAATGTCGCTCAAAATCATTCCAAAAGCGAGGTTAAGTGGACTGCTAGAAACGTTCCTGATAGTTAATCTTAACTATGACTTCAATTGTAACACCGAATCATAATTTTTAGTAGTATGTTTTTATTTAAATCTACAATAGTAATATTTTAAACGTAGGTAAAGACTTAATTATCTAAATAAATTACAGATTTTATTTTCAGTGCTACACTTAAAACTTCAAACCAAAATGAGATAAATTGAATAAAAACATGAAATAACAAATAATAATAAGGGAGTCTCTACTATGAAAAAAATTTCTTTATTCCTGTTCATTTTAGTCTATCTCTTTAATTATAAAATTTTTGCGCAGTCATTTGTTTTAGAAAGTAGCGCGTTTAAACAAAACTCAATTATTCCAGACCAGTTTACGTGTAAGGGACGCGATTTGTCTCCACCCCTAACCTGGCGTAATGCACCTGAAAAAACGCAATCTTTTGCACTGGTTGTTCAAGACCCAGATGCACCCAATGCGGCTTGGACTCATTGGTTTCTATATAATATCCCAGCAAATATTACTCAGTTAGATGCAGGCAGCCCCCTACCTGAAGGAGCTCAATATGGAAAAAATAGTTGGGGCGGCCCAGGATATCGTGGACCCTGTCCAAGCATTGGCGCACATCGCTACGTATTTAAAATTTATGCATTAGATAATCATTTACCTACTGATCCTGAGGCATCCCCCGATTCACTATTAAACAGCATGACCGGTCATGTATTGGCAACCGCAGAGCTTGTGGGTTTATATCAAACATTTAACTAGGAACACCATGACGCGTAAAATTTTAGGCTTATTATTAATCAATGTATGCTTCAGTATCAATGCGTGGGCGCAATTTGACAATAATGCTGGTGCTACACCCTTAGCTCCTGCAGAGACCTGGGGCGCCATCGCTGCAGACATTAATAATCACGATAGCGATTGCGCTTATGGCATAGGCGGTGGCAGCACTCGCGAAGAAGCTGAAAAAAACGCGGAAAATTCGTGTGATAAAGCAGGTGGTGAGCAATGTAAAGTGGTCGTGACCTACAATCAATGCGGCGCCTATGCCCTCTCAAAAAACTATCAGGGGATGGGCACCGGCAGTAATAAGCATATTGCTGAAGAGATGGCGAGAAAACAATGCCAACATGCTGATTGTGTATTAATTGCCTCTGACTGTAATTAAGATATTAACCAGCCGCCTTTAACTCTATCAGATTATCATCATCAGGATTGCTTTTGCGGCGGTGCGCAAACTGATACGCACTGATAAAAGTGCCAAAGCCACAACAAAAAAGCCCGATCGGTAGCGCATTTAAATTAGTTGTCAGATATTGAGCACACAGTGTAACCAGAACTGCTGAACCAAACATTCTTATTGTATGAATAACCGCAAGCACTAATCCTGTATTTTTCTCATAATTCGATAGGGTCAGGGACATTGTTGCTGGAGCCGCAAGGCTTATGCCTAAATTGGCCACTAAAGAGAAGGCAAATGCTAAGAGACTAAAGCCATAAATCATGTTCATAGTGAACATAACCAGACCTCCGCCTAAAATAAAGGCCGCGCCCATGTATATGGTGAATTCCATACTCAGCCAGCGCCGTAACCAAATTCCCAGATAATTACCGAAAATGATATTTAGCCCATTAACGATAAAAATTAAACCATATCCTAATTGGCTATATCCTAATTCATCGATAATTAAATAGGAGGAGTTTATGATCGAAAGCATTACGGCAGCAAACGTGAACATCATTATTAATGCCCCACTCCACACAGTCGGTGTACTTAAAATTTCCCTGTACGAACGCATGATGTGAGAAAAATTTAAAGAGTCTTGAGCTAACGTCCAATTAGGTGCCTCTCTTAAACCATTTTTGCTTTGTACGTAAAGCCACAAACCAATGATAGCCATTATCAGGAAATTCGCCTGCCAACCACAATAGGTAAATATAAATGCTCCTAATATAGGCGCGAATATAGGTGATACGGCAACAATCATGGATACGTAAGATAATACTTTTGCTCGTTGCAATGGATCATCAAAATCGCGCGCAGTGGACAAAGCCACAAGATTGGCACAGCATAATGCGACCCCTTGTAAGCTGCGCCCGATAATTAATATCCAGATGTTCTGGGCAAAAACACAAAGTAAACTGGCGAACACCGCAAGAAGTAAACAACCAGGCAGCAGTTTGCGTCGACCGTAATGGTCTATTAACGGCCCCCAGACGAGCTGCATCGCCCCAAAAAAGAATAAATACAGTGTTAAGGTTAACTGAACCAAACTGTAGTTCGTAGAAAAATAGTCTACTAAATAGGGAATAGACGATTGATACAAATCAAAAGTTAAAAAGGAAAATGCTGAAAGCAAGCCAACTAAAAAAATTGAATTTACAGAGCGAGTCATGGGCATCTTGATAATAAAACAGCCCTGTAGTTTAGCAAAAAAGCCTAAAAATTAATATTCCATTAGCAGATTCACTACATCACATTAATCTGATATCTTGCCAAACAGTACGAATTAACGTTGTGCTTGATCAAACCAGGACTGAGCAAGGGGTGTGTTTTGATAGTGTGCAAGGCTTTGCTCAAACACGTCTTTTGCTTCTTTATTTTTACCCAATCGCAGTAGACATAAAAAATAGCTTTGGGCAAAAACCTCCCCTTGCGCATCACTCCCCCCAAGTTCAAGGTAACGCCGCCAATTAGGGTGGATGAGTTCGTAAGCTTTTTCATATTCCTCATGAGTACATGCAACGATTGCTTTACAAAAAGGAAAAATAACCTCCTGCCATAATGTTCCACTGTAAGTTCCTGCCTGAGCAAAAGCAAAAAGCTTCAGGTCAGCTAGTGCTTTATTGAGTACGATTTCATCGCCGCCGTGAGCCAAACAATAGATATAATGTAGTGTATTAAATCCGGTAAAATGTTCAGATGCAGCACTTTCAACAATATGAGCCAGCTTTTTTAGCCACTGCGGTTGGGAAAATCCTGCAAGTTCCAAGCGCCAAAGTAGAGAAATCGCATCAATGTGCGATACCACTACTTCAGGAAACATACCAAGAATCTGTGGTAACAGATTTATGGCCTGCTGTCCTTGGCGATTCGCGATATAAAATAGAGCTAAATGCCATAAATTATGACCAATCAATAAGGGAGAAATATTTTCCCAATCCACCCGCCAATTTTCGAGCGCATTGATGCCCTCTGCAAATTGCCCCTGCTGATGATAAACATGAGCTAGACAGTGCTGGGCCCAAGCTTCGTGAGGATTTAAAATTAATGCACGCTGTGCTTCTTGTTCTGCCTTAAGTCGGTGACCAACTAGCTCTTGAGCAAAAGCATACATCGCTAGAAAGGATGGGTCATCTTCATTATGGGAGTACACCGCCTCACATAATGCGAGGTAATCCTGAGCATAATATTTTTGCCCACAACAATAATAAAGCCATTCAGCAAATTTTACCGCCAAGGTATCCCTTGGATAAAGTTGCGCTACACTTTTAAATAAGCACAAAGCCTGAATATAATCGTTATGGGCCCAGGCATCCACCGCATAAAAAATCAATTGCTCACGGTGATTTACTTGGGAAAGTTGTTTCTCTGCCTCAAGCAAATGCTCCTGAGCAGAAATAATACCGATATTTCGCTGAGCATAAAGAAAATAAGTTGCAGCATAGACCTGGAGCAAAAAAGTCTCAGGTTCTTGAGCAACGGCATCAATAATAATTTCTGGATACTTGCCCGTGGACAATATCTGTTGGTGATATTCCTCAATTCGCGCCACCCCAAATTGGGACGCAGTGACGTCTAAATTGCGGTTGGTCTTCATATTCTTCCTTCAATATTGCTTATAATCAAGCAAATCCCTATCCCTGATTAAGTGTAGCCAGAGGATATGGTTTGTAGTGCGGATATTCCGCTGCACAACGTTCATACCACTCCATCTCTTTAAGTGTAGTTAATTGATCCAGTAGAAAACAAGCAAATGAGTGATTATGGTAACGAGTATGCTTATTTTTTAGGAATTCATTGATTCTCTCTACAGCATCTTGCAAACGGGTACAGCCCTCTATCGTTGTTGATAAATTCTCGGCTCGTAGCACACCTGCAGCACCATGACGCCAGCGAGTAAACCACCCTTCAGGACCTCGTTTGGCAGTTTTATTAACTGACCATGCGGTATATTCAGAAACTGCCAAACCCACTTTTTGCGTTAATTGCATGAACAGTTCTTTATCACGGTCAACCTCAGCCAGAGAAGGTGGTTTGGGATAACCATCTACTCCTTTCCAGCCTTTTCGGGCTCGCTCTACATAATTTTCGCTACTTTCACCATAAAAGTATTTATTTTTATCTTCAGTCAATAAATTAACAGTGGATTCAAGTCGTGACAGATTTTTATCTGTGAATAAGTTAGTTGCCCCTAGATAGACTTGTTGTATATCTTTAGGTATCGCCTCTTTCAGCTGCTTTAATTGAACCTCGGTGAGCTTCCCGAATTCATTATGACTTAAATCAAGCTTTATAACAGAGCTCGGAATAGTACGAATAAGTTTTAAGAACGCCTCATATTCTATGGCATTCGTGCACCAATCGCCATGCGTTCTATGAGCATATACGAGTGTCGTCACTGAAGGAGGTAGCCCGCTGAACGTAGGAATCTCAGTCGCGCTTAAATTTAATGTATCAAGAGAACGAAGGGTATTCTTAAAAAAACTATCATCTATCGTGCTTAAATTGTTACGTGATAGATCCAATACCCTCAATCCAGAAGGAAGATAGGGGAATAAATTTTTTAATTTTTCTATATTTTGAATTTGGAAATTATCTGCAAGGCTCAGGTGATAGAGGTTTTTTGGTAGCGTCTCGATGAAAGCTTTGAGTTTTTTAAGCTCATGTGTCTCCAATTCGTTTTTTGCTAAACTTAAGGATTCAAGTGCAGGGATATTTGTAAATAGACTGTACTGTACATCCATTGCATCCATGAATTTTTTACCTAAAAAATGCTCTAACTCAAGCTCTTTTATCTCCTTGCCCCAATTATCGGCAATTAGTTTTACCGTTACTGGTGTTGGAAATTGTTGAGTTGATAAACGTAATCTTTCGATACTAGGCTTGGTTTTCAACCATGCCAGAAAAAAAAGAGCGCCTCCTTCCGTATCTATGGTGAAATTCCAGGACGTTATGGATGCAAATTTCTTTAATTGTTTCTTTAACTCTTTTGAATTTTGTGATGATAGATCAGGGAAAATTATTTTCTTAATGTTCTTAGCATTAGAGGCAAATGATAAAAAATCATTAATATGCTGAGGTTGGATATCTGACTTTGGATTTCCCCAATGAAAACCTAAGGTATTAATGGGTAAAGTTGCTATAAATTCTTGCCATTGTGGTATATTTTTTGCCGATAATAGCTCGTTTGCATCCACTCGCAAGATATTAACATGAGGTGGAAACCAGGATGGGATAAGTTTAAGTATTTCTTTATGGCGATCAAAATCAAGATGTTTAAAATCGAAAGATAAACCGCAATACCCAGAGGAAAGATTCACTAAGTCATGTTTAAACTGCTCAATACTGTTCTCTTCATCCAGATCACAGTTTAAATTCATCCACATCATGCACTCTCCCATCCACACCACCCAAATTGAGCGCAAATTATACAGCGAGCCACTTGAAAAAGCCAGCTTTACAAAAATTGGCAATACCCTCCAGGAGTTAAAACATGCCGTTGCTGTTAGCTGCCGTATCCGGAATAGATTGCGTTACATCCCAATGTTCATAAATTTTGCCTTCTGCAAGACGAAATATATCGATAATCGCTCGTCCTTTAGTTCCTGGCTCGAGGATGGAATGTACGTGAACGATTACATAATCACCCTCGGCAAATACGCGCTTTATTTCGCTGTGAGCTAAGGGATAACGGGTACGCAAAAAGTTTAAATACTTTTCTAATCCAGCGAGCCCATCCTCAGCCAGAGGATTATGCTGAATATACCATGCGCCTAAATAAGGTTTTGCGGCGGCAAAATCTTTCTCATTAATGGCTTTTTGGTAAAATTGAGTCACAATTTCTTTATTTAACTCTGAATTACTTTGTGCTGAAATCTTGCCGATAAGGGTCATCAAGGCAATTGCAATTAGTTTTCTCACAATTTATTCCTTCAATTCATCAAAGCTGTTGCATGAAAGTTAAGATGATCCTCAATAAAAGTGGCCACAAAATAATAACTATGGTCATATCCCTTGTGCATCCTAAGCCGCAGGGGCACTTTGGCTTCTTCGCAGGCTTGTGCAAAGATGTGCGGTTTCAACTGTTCGTGTAGATACTCATCTTCTTGGCCCTGATCAATTAAAATTTCACCATGCTGCCAACCATATTGTTTGATTAGTGCACTCGCATCAGAATTATTCCATGTATCCGGATCTTCTCCAAGGTACGCTTGAAAAACATGTTGCCCCCAGGTTGTCTGTGATGGCGCACAGATGGGCGCAAGTGCGGAGACGGATTGATACTGTTGCTGATTTTTTAAGGCAAGGGTCAACGCACCATGTCCACCCATAGAATGACCAAAAATTCCCATAGCGGTAATCATTTGCGGAAGCAGCTCTTGCACCACCTGCGGCAATTCTTGGGTTATATAATTCTCCATTTGATAATGTTTCACCCAAGGTTCTTGTCGTGCGTTAATATAAAAACCTGCACCCTCGCCTAAATACTCAGAGTCTTGAGTTGCCATCTGCGCAATCCCGCGAGGACTGGTATCCGGAATTACCAAGATTAGTCCGAGTTCTGCAGCAACACGCTGAGCACCTGCTTTTGTAATAAAATTCTGCTCCGTACAGGTCAATCCAGAAAGCCAGTAAATCACCGGGCAGGACTTTTGTACCATCTGTGGCGGTAAATAAAGAGCAAAGCGCATGGCGCAGTCGGTGGTATGCGCATCGTGTGTATATACGCGCTGCTCTCCACCAAAACATTGATGATTTTCCAGAAGCTTAAGATTCTTCATAACTCTCCTTAATCGAAGGTCAGCACCGTGCGAATGGATTCGCCCTGATGCATAAGCGTAAATGCTTCGTTTATTTTTTCTAAAGGCATCACATGAGTAATTAAATCGTCGATGTTAATTTTTCCGTCCATATACCAATCGACAATTTTAGGTACATCCGTACGGCCACGTGCACCACCAAAGGCGGAACCTTTCCAGACTCTACCGGTAACTAATTGAAAAGGCCGTGTTGCGATTTCTTGACCCGCACCCGCTACACCAATAATCGTACATACCCCCCAGCCCTTATGGCAACATTCAAGTGCCTGGCGCATCAGCTGCACATTGCCCACGCATTCAAAACTATAATCCGCGCCACCTTGCGTAAGCGACACTAAATAATCAATCAAGTCCTTGCCAACCTCTTGCGGATTGACAAAATCGGTCATGCCCATTTTTTCGGCTAGTACACGACGCTGGGGATTAATATCAACGCCAACAATTTGTGAAGCACCTACCATTCGTGCCCCCTGGATTACATTCAGCCCAATACCGCCAAGACCAAATACAACTACGCGCGCCCCAGGAGTCACTTTCGCGGTATAAATTACCGCACCAATTCCGGTAGTGACCCCACAGCCGATGTAACATACTTTGTCAAAAGGAGCCTCGGGATGAATTTTTGCTACAGAAATTTCAGGCAAGACCGTGTACTGTGCGAACGTAGACGTTCCCATATAGTGAAAAATAGGTTTGCCCGCGCGATGAAAGCGACTGGTACCATCAGGCATTAACCCTTGCCCCTGAGTACTGCGGATTGCCTGGCAGAGATTAGTTTTTTGGGATAAACAATAAGCACATTGGCGACATTCCGGAGTATACAAAGGAATTACATGATCACCAGGCTTTACTGAAGTAACGCCCGCCCCCACCTCAACGATGACGCCTGCGCCTTCATGTCCTAATATTGCGGGGAAAAGCCCCTCAGGGTCTTCTCCAGAGAGCGTAAATGCATCGGTATGACAAACGCCTGTCGCTTTAATCTCGACTAATACCTCGCCCGCTCTGGGGCCTTCCAAATCCACAGTTTCAATGACTAATGGCGCTTTCGGTGCATAAGCTACCGCAGCTTTTACGTGCATGCTTCACTCCTTGAATCTTTGTCCTAGCATAGCATCAGTGTAGCATGGGCGACTTACCCTACCAAATCGCTCAAAAATTAGAAGCGTCTGGGTTTCATTTTAGGAGTATAACTATTTATAATGTCCTTTTATTTGTAGATGAATACCGCTTTGCCTCATTTAAACCCTAAATATCCAATAAACGCCGCGTATCTGCTGCACCCACAGTTCGCTTCCGAATTAAAACAAGAACTACAGAGTAATTTTACTATTGCCGGAGATTTACTGCTCAGTACCGAGGAGCCAAAGGCCGTTTGTTTTGCTCAAGACATTTGGTATGAGCCCAAAGTTGTAAACGTTCAATCAATCTCAGCAGCAGCAAAAATTTTACGGCAAGTACAAAAATATTGGTATTTGCATCCGTTATCACACATTCGCCGCTCCCGATTAATTGAAGCGCAAGTAAAAACCTGCCCCAATTTGGTGCAAACCTTCCCGTCAATTGATCCGCTCCCGCAAATCGGCGTCTTCTCTTTATTAGATGAACACACCTTGATATATAGCGCCAAACGATCGCACCCTTGGCCCGATGGTCATTGTCAATTTATTGAGGATAAAACAAACCCACCGAATCGTGCGTATTTGAAGTTATGGGAGGCCTTGTCTGTTTTAGGCCGTTATCCACAAACTGGAGAAACCGTAGTTGATTTAGGTGCATCCCCTGGTGGTTGGACTTATGTGATGCATACATTTGGCACACAGGTGCTGGCAATCGATAAAGCACCTTTGGCACCAGAAATCGCCTCTTTACCGGGAGTCTCTTCGCGTCAGCAAAGTGCTTTTGCGCTGGAACCTAAAGAGTTTTCTAAACCTATCGATTGGTTACTTTCGGATGTGGCTTGTTATCCCGAGCGGGCATTCAGGTTAATTGACCTATGGATCAAAAGTAATAAAGCACGACAATTAATCATTACCATAAAATTACAGGGTGAGACGGATTTAAGTATTATTAAGCAATTGCAAAAAATACCGGATGCGCATATTCAACATCTCTACAATAATAAACACGAAGTGACTTTTTTTTATCCTTTTAAGTGATTTCTTAATCTTTAGATAAGGTTATTCATGTATAGTATATGAAGCTAAAACTTATTACCAAAAATTAAGAGTCCTCTTACGATTATGTTCAGTCGCAACGAAAAAACAGAAGAAAAAAAACTACACAGTTTTGCTTACAAATATTCTGAAAGCATCATGCGCGAAGCTTTAGGGACAAAATTAGAAAATTCTTTACCTGTGCATTATACTCTCGGTAGCGTACTCGCTCCATTAGGATATGTTAGCCCTCATGCCTTGGTATTGGATCCCGCATCCGATAATTCAAAAACGACTCTGCTTCAAACTATTGAACACATATTTACTGATCTTAAGGATGAGTATCAAAGTAATCCGCAAGTAATACAAACGCTTTTGCAAAAAGAGCGAATTCTGCTTCCCGTCGCTGAGGGCTGCAAAATTTTGGGACTTTTCCCGCGCATGCATTGGGTTACCCTGTGTTATGAGCCCGAGAAAAATTGTGCGACACTAATTGACTCACGCCCTAGGCTTTTCTCCTTTCTGTATAATACTGAGGCCATGAAGACCTCACTAAAAAAAGGTATTGCTTCTGTTTTTGGAGAAAAAAAAGCACACGAAATGCGTTTCGAAACACGCTATCAAGGGGTGCAGCACAATGATATTCATTGTGGTGCTTGGACCGCACGCAATATAATTGATCTTGCAACTCAAGATATCTCTTTAAAAAAACAGTTGACCCGGTATCGATCGAGTGATGAAGCTCAAGTTATGCAGAGTAACTGCCCTCCTGGAAAAAAAATTATTCCACGCCCTCTAAACTGGTTTTCTCGCCTGTTAGTTTATTTAGGATTCAAGACTCAAGGTTATAATTTATTGGACAGTAGACCCTCCCCTTATACCTCTAAATTATCTAGTCTCATGTCCTCAGGACAAACTACTCCTCGCCAATATTCCCCCCAAAAACACTCATCCCCTGCAAGCCGTCGAAGCTCAAGAATATTCAATAATGTCGAGGTCATTGATGAATATATTGTTAACCAACATTCTGAGCATACTCAATTGCAAAAGAAATAACTCCCTTCTATATTAATTGACTATTGAACAGCAATATAACATGCCGTAAATCAACAGCCTCATGCTTCATTTAAGTTACATAATGTATTAAATAACAAGGAGAATGTTGTGGATACAAATGAACATACGCAATTGGGAAACAGTGTCCGTATCAATAATTGGCAAAAGTTAAAAAATAATAACTACGTCCATTTTGACAATAACGGAACCCTATCCATTACTATGCAACGCCTTGATGATGATGGTATGCCCGTACCGCTGAATCTAAAGATGACTGCAGGACAAGTATGCGGTATGTCTGGAGATTACTATGGTGGTAACGAAGTCTCTTTAAATCTCCCGACCCACAAAGAATTTGATGAAAGTGATGAGTATGACAAATATCAACAAAAGCTTGGTAAGTATTTAACCAGTAAACCCATCAATGATGAAGAAATGGATAAACTTCTGGACTCATACCGACGCCTGGCAAATCCCCAAACAACCATTAAAGAAATTGAGACTATTTATAAAATTAATAATGCCCGCTATATTCCTTTTTCAGAAACATTAAATTTTTATGTACAACAACTGATGTTCGCCACCCGGGTTCGTAATTACGGTGATATGCTCACGCGCAATATGTCTCATTTTACTCCTTGGTCTATCCGTGCTTATGCCATCAGCCATTTCCTGGCCCTCCGTTATGCGCGCCTGGCTTATCATTTGGAACAATGGTCTTTGGATCCAAATTACCATTCTGAGAATGATGAATTTTTGCGTATTCGCGATACCTTAAAACCCTTTCCCGCTAAAACAACGCCGACGCAATTGCAGGATTTATCCCATCGCTATACTGCACTTTCTTTAGGAATTGAGTTTTTTGGTTTTCACTACTACACCGACCACTTTGCCGCAGGCCACGGATCTTTTATCGGTGACTTACGCGTGGAGTTACCCAAACGATTTGGTCTATGGGGTAGCATTCTCGTCAATAGCCTACATGACGAAGAAAACAAATTTTCCGTCAATACCGTTAAACCCTACGATCCCACACCCGACCCTAAAGATGCCCCGATTCAAGCTTATGGAGATGGCAGCTTTGACCTACCGGCTAATCACTACAACAAAAACGCTTGCCTCAATGGTATGCATGCCTCTTTAAATGACATACAGAAGGCGCTACAAGGGGAACAAACACCTAATCCGGCACACTATTCAGGTTACGAACACATGCCCGATATTGATTATAATTATCGTCAGCATACTCCGCTCATTCTTTTAGGTAATGACAATAAAATCTATTTTCGCCAAGAACTGAGCACCTTAAAAATTGTGTCGCCGAGTCTCCTGGAAAAAATTTATCAAGCACCGCACGAATATGGCTATCAGGAATTGAGCTCTAAAGCACAAGCTCTGTGGCTAGTCATGCGCTTACGGGTATTACCTTTATCTTATAAACCAAAAATTCAGTCGCTTAGCGCACCTGAGTTAGACGATATTGTCACAGATGAGAAAAGGCGAATACCGGGACGCCAACCTCAAGAAACGCCCTTGTTAGCACCAACGACCGGTGTGGCTTTAAAAGATTGGAAGAAACCCTTGGTTACACGTCCAGAACTGGTTTCGCACAGTATTTTTAGACCCGATAATCATCCAGAAGAAGCGCTTCTTGAGCAAGACTTACAACCCGCCCTTTAAATCCATACCGGGGTATATTTTACCCCGGCCTCAATAATTCCGTGACATCAAAGTCAATAGCTATTTTAGTCTAAAAAGCCAATAACCCTGTCTTTATTATTCGCCCAATGAGAATGACTTTTATTTTTAAATTTTATATTGACATTATATCCTTATTTTATTAACCTACAAATGTCATATCAATTGTGACACATAAGTCACTAAAAATTTCGACAATAAAGGAGATAGTTATGAACAAATTAAGATTACTGGCTCTTGGTTCATTATTAGTGAGTGGCATAGCTACTGCAAACCCAGCTTGCAATGGCTTCGAAATAAAAATTAAAAATAACCTCACTGATGATCTACTCATCTCCGCAATCAGTTTAGATGGAGCAGAGATTACGCCAGTAGGTTTTGATAAATTAAATGGTAAAACTGAAACCACATTTACCATCAATAACAGCAATAAGGACATTCCAATGCATGGAAAGTTTGTTTTCCATACCATAAGCTTACCGGTTAAAGAAGTGAACATTGAATACACACTGGAAAATAAGGGCCTGGTTTGTGAAAACAATACCCTGGATACACCAAGCGATTATCCAGTAGACAAATCACGTGCGGTTAATCAAGTAATTTACGCGATTAATCAGTAACTGATAATTTACTGCACTGCAAGCTCCTCCGCACAGTGCAGTAAAACCACTTTCATGCAGGAGCCGCTAAATGAACACAACCACTGACTCAAAAACCTTCATCAAACTCTTTACCGATATTAATTCTGCAGAACATGCTTATAAAACAGCGTTAATGAGCGGTTACAATAGCAATGACATCAACGTCATCATGTCCGAAAACACCAAAAAACAATATTTTGATTCCATTTTAGTCGAGCCATCTAAGAGTAATCAGGTGCTCGCAGGAGCAGGTCTTGGTGGTGCCTTAGGTGGCCTTGCTCTGGGCGCCCTAGCGATGACTTTGGCTTCAGGTACCGAATATTTACTGCCAGAATTAGGACTTATTGTCTCCGGACCATTAATGGTCGGCTTGGCAGGAGTTGGTGTAGGGTGTTTTTCAGGTGGACTTATCGGAGCACTGGTAGGCTGGGGCTTAGCACCGGAAAAAGCACAGTTATATAAAAAAGGAATTGAGAATGGTGGAATCATCCTGGCAACAGATGGCAACCATTCAAATCGTCAAGCATTGGAGCAAGAATGGCATAAAATAGGCGCATGAATATAATTCATCTTTTTCAGGAGCATCAACATGAACGAGAATCTTTTTGCAGAGGACTGGGAAGAAGCGAAACTGAAATTGAAGTTAGTATGGAATAAACTGACCGATTATGACTTAGAAGCGATTGAATGTAATCAAGATGAAGTATATCAAAAGCTCCACGACCACTATGGCTACACGCCAGAACAAACACGAACCATGTTAAAGATACTATAACTATCTTGTTGTCACTAACAAATAATGGGGTTAGTGACTGTATAATAATAAAATTATTATAAAAAAAACTTGCTTCCACCCCTTAGTTTCAGCTAGCCTGTTTCCCAAATATTTGCCTAAGATTGTAATCAGGGATTTTGAATGAATTATTCTAGTAAATTAGGACTTGTTTTAGGAATTTCGCTTGCAACCAATGCCTTCTGTGCCGACCCTGCCCAGGGATTTTATCTCGGTCTTCAAGGTGTAATTAGTCATGCTCCCTCCTTAACTGGCAGTTTATTCATCGATCAACTCTATCCTGCCGAGATTACAATGGAGCCTGTAGGGGGCGGTGCTGGCGCCTCGATTGGTTATAGAATTAATTGGTTTCGTATAGAAACCGAAGTTTTATTCAATATCAATAATTACGATAAACTCACGGTGGGCTCGTGCACTCTTATCAGTCCAAATGTGGTGGGTTTTGAAGGAACATGTCCTGTATTTGTCGTAGCCAATGGGTTAGGATTTAAAGGGAATACTATGGGCTTTTACGGGTTAATCAATGCTTTTTTTGACTTGTATCCTGCCAGTGAAAGTAACGACCTTGTTCCTTTTGTAGGGTTTGGTATTGGGGGGGCTTATTTACGCGCGAATCCTGTGATTCAAAACAATAAGTATTTTGCAAACGGCTATACTCCAACTAAAATTAGTGCCACAGTTACCAATACCACGGCAGCAGGCCAAGGTGTTATTGGACTGAGCTATTATATTGATGATTTTACTACTATAGGGTTTGATTACCGCTATTTAACGACCTTTAATATCAATCAGAATAATAATACCAACTCAAGTAATTTTAGTAATCAATATGCTATTCAAACATTGAATTTTACCGCAACTTTTGCCTTCGACGGGCTTAAAAACACTTAGTATACTTACTCCATCTGCCAATCAGAAACAGGAATATCTAAATTCTGATTGGCAATAAAATGCTCAAGCATCAAAGAAAAGTTTTTACCATATTGTTCAATAAATTTTTGTTGCCAAATAGCCCCATTTTGTCTTTTTTCAACGCGACGCTGAATAATGTGAAGGTAATATTTAGCATCATGGCTATCGATTCCCATATCTCCTAAACCCGTGATAGCCTTTGGAATCAACTCGTGGAGCACATCACTTATCGGGACGTGTCTATTTTTCCAGTGCATATGCGCATCAAGCCCCAAGATTGCAGCCTGATAAAAATTATTTTTACATGCGGATGCGGAGGGTAATTTTTCTCGTAAATGCGGGCGTTGCAGGTAAAAATGAACAATACCATAAAAAAATGCTGCATTCGCGACCATATCTACTACCGTTGGACCTGTTGAAAGAGCACGATGCTCAATGCGTAGAAACGGTTTTTTTTGTGAATTAAAATCCAAAATGGGACGATTCCAGCGAAAGATACAACTATTCTGACGCCGCACATGATACATATGATCTTGAGGCTCCAAAAGGTCAACCTCAGGCATGAGAAAAGGAAACTGGTGTAAATTGCTTTTAAACAATGAAAAAAGAGAATCATTCATGGCTTCCTGTTCAAAAAAAACAGTCTGACGCCACGGCGATGGGAAACGGTACAATTGTTCAAATACACCGATTCGTGACTCGGTCCACACATTTTTTCCTAAAAAGAACGGAGCATTGGAACTTAATGCAAGCACAGGTGCAGTGATTTGTTGCACAATATTGTAAGCATCCGCGCCCATTTCCTCGCTAATCTCCAGATGGAGTTGGAAAGAACAGATAAGGCCCTCAAGAGAAAGTGACTCAGGGCATAAAGCAAGATGCTCTTTACCACCCTTGAGATTGATCATTAAGGGTCGGGGTCCATGATACTTGCGAATAAATTCGCTCATTAAATCATAGTCTGGAGTTTTGGTTGTATAATCTTTTCGAATCACATCGGTTGCAGCATTCGGCATTGAACCAATTAAGGCAAGATGGTATCCCTGCTCCTCCGCAACGACGCGGCATTTATTCCATTTAGCTGATATGTCCTCATATAAATCGCTTAAAAAGCTTCCTGAACGATGAAGCACGCGTGTATTAATTTCAAGTTGTGAAGCTCCGGCTTCAGCGATAATTCCTGGAGTATTCACTTTATCAATTATCATTTGGTTTTTAGGGAGCAATTGGTAGTGCTGGTCGAGTAACAAAAATTCAATCTCTGCACCCGCATTAAATGTATCTGGCTGGAATAAATGCTCCACGAACCATTGTTCTAATAATTCGGTTTCTACGCCTAATT
>Ga0209960_1001876_pt1 | contig 23984 bp, 24 predicted proteins | sample ThiBiot_500_plan_2_FD_183947 | JGI IMG/M metagenome (GOLD analysis project Ga0209960, IMG submission 183947) | Wastewater bioreactor microbial communities from Cape Town, South Africa - Thiocy_expt_500_plan (SPAdes) | ecosystem: Engineered > Bioreactor > Thiocyanate-remediating >...
TATTTGTACCTCCTTAGGTACAAATAAAATTTAAATAGAAAATTTGTTATTTGCACCCAGAGGTACAAATAAAAAAATAAAAGTACTTTTCTTATTTGCACCAAGGGAGGTACAAATAAATGGTCTCTTTTCAAGGTGACCTAAATTCAATTAAACAAATTTTAATATTAAAGAGAAGTTATCAAAATTCGTGCATTATTTGCATTTTATGTACTACTTCCAATCAGCAAAAGCAACTTCGAGTTCAGAGCATTTACATTTAATCAATGATTGGGAAACACAAATTACAGAAATTGCAAGAAATCCATCAATCCTTTCAAGAGCCCAAATCAAAGGAGAAAACCTTTTAGAAAAAAAATCAATTGAAGATATTAAAAAGAGTTTGGAAACAATGAAGAAAAAAATGAAGTTACTATTTCAAGAGTCCTGTCCAAATTCATTCTGATGATATTGAAGATGAAGATCCAGAAATGGTAGAAATAGTAATCAATCCATCAACAAAAATGTTATAGATTTCAAAAGACCCACTGAAGAACGAACAAGAGCCCCAAATATAAATGAATGATTGAAATATTATTTCTGATGCTGCAAAATATTTTTTATTTGAACAAGATAAAGACAAAGGAAAATGGAGATCTGAAAACTCAACATTTTTACCAACTTCAAGAGGAATTGTGATGCTAATGCAGATTGCACTTGCAAGAGTTTTTCGCAGCACAGGTGTGCTTGAATGCGAGAAGGATAATCCAAAAGCAACTTAAGAAGCTCAATGGTTTCAAAGGAAGATTGACTATCAAGGAGTGTGAAAGCTATGATTCTCTTTTAGATTTGGCAACGAAGTGGGGAAAAGTTTTGGATGGGAATTGCACCACTTGTAAATCAGGCTATTCAAGAAATGGTTTAAATTGTGCAGGTATTTTTTTTTCCTTTTCTTTGTTGTTCTTAACATAAATTTTCTTTAAGTGTTTTCGGATCTCTTTTCTTATTTGATCGAAAAACGAACAAATGAATAGATGTTGGTGAATGTTTAACAAATAATGGTGGTTGTCATGACCAAGCAATTTGTAAAAACACTCTTGGAAGTTTTACTTGTGTATGTAAAGAAGGATATTTAGGAATGGTTTTTCTTTTTCTTTTCCTTTTTCTATTTCTTTGACTTTTATTGATTTTTTGATTGATAAATGTAAACAAGTTTATTAAATTCAGAACAACCAACAATGTCATTTGATTTCAAGATATCAGAACAAATGTATTTATCAAATGAAATCCCAGATTTGAAATTAATTGCAACAGATTCAAATGGTTTTTCATCTTCAACTCTTATTTCTTTCACTCTTGGTCATTTTGGGTTTGTTTTTCTTATTCCTTTTTTTTTTTCATTTCCATTAAACAAATCAAAAAACAATAGATGTGAATCAATTGAAAGACTAAAAAATGAAGCAATTCTTGAATTAAAATCATATTGTGTTTCAGAATGTAATGATCAATGTAAAGAAATAATTGAAAAATATCAAGAAATGGAATGTTTTGAAGAATTGAAAGATTCAATTGGAGAGTTATTTACCAATTCACTTCAATCATGTTGTGAATCAAATCAATTAATATGTGAATCAACTTCAAACCTTAGTACAGGTGCAATTATTGGAATTGCCATTGGAGGTTTTGTTGGACTTCTCTTAATCATTGGATTAATTGTTTTCATTGTATTGAAGTGCAAATCACCAAAGAACAAGCAATCTCTGAAACATTCAAATGACTCTCAAATTCCCTTGCAAAATATGTAAAAGAAATTAAGAATATCGTAATGATCATAATAAATTAAGTTAAATTCAAATAATCTTCGATTCAAATGGAGAATATCACACAGTTCAAAATGAATCAAGGTCTCATTTATCATACACTTTGGAATCAGCCATTGTTTTTTTTTACAAAAAAGAATAATGAAAATAGAAACAAAAAGAATGTTTGTTTTTGAAGATAAAGTCTCAGTTTTACAAAATATGGTGCGAAAAAAAAAAAATCTAGTGGTTTGCCCAACCTTTTTCAATGATAAACTCTTCTAATAAATCAAGACCTGCTTTCATGTTCTTTCTTCCAAAGCCAAGACGAAAGTAACTATCACCATGATCGTACATTGTACTTGGGAGTAACAAAACTCTATTAAATAAAAATAATGAAAAATTGAAACAAAGGAAATTGAAGTCAAATCAAGTTGGAAATAAACTAAAAGTAAAATTAATAAAGACTGACCCTTTAGATTCTACTAATTGAACACAAAATTCTTCAACGCTAACACCCTCTTTGATCAATCTTGGAAAAGCAATGCATCCTGAAACAGGTTTTTCCCAAACAAATAAGTGCTATTATATTAATATTGAAATTATAATGGATGCTTTGGTAATTTTTTCAAAAATCTAATTTTCTAAACCTTATATTTATCGAATAACTTTTCAGTATGAGCCAAATTTTCTTTGATTATTTCTCGATTTCTTTTCAAAATCTTGTCTTTATTTTGCAAAGCAAAGATTGCCAAATGTTCAGAAGGAGATGAGCAACTAAAAGAAATGAAAAAGAACGATTTTATTACTTATATTAGAATTTGAAAGAAAGTTAATTTGAAAAAAAATGTTACCATATTGAAACATAATCTTTGTATTCGCACATCAAATCTAAGATTTTTTTATTCTTTGTGACAACCCAAGCAATTCTTAAACCTGCCTATAAAAGTAAACATATTATAATATTTTTCAAAAAAAAAAAAAAAAAAAAAAATATTAAAAAATTTTTAAAAAAAAAAAAAAAAAAAAAAAAAAACCAATCCAAATGATTTTGACATTGCATTCAATGTGACAGAATTTTCGTAGAGTTCACAAATTGACATTCTTTCTGAGTTTTCATCTAATTGACTTTTATTTTATTTTATTTTTTGAATTGCTTTTATTCAATAAAAACTAATTACGAATAAACTTCATCTGAAAATAAAATGATATTATTTTCTTTACATAATTGGATTATTTGTTTCATTAAATCTGGTTCAATTGTATATCCAGTTGGATTATGAGGCCAATTAATAAAGAGAACTTTGATTGTATGTTGAGAAATTGCTAGATTCATTCAATTTAATTATTTTTTTGGAAAAAAAGTGTTTTTTCAAAAAAGAAAAGAAAAGAAAAGAAAAGAAAAGGAAGACCTTGAATTAAGTCATTAATATCTAGTTTCCATTTTCCCTCGGGAGATTCTTTCATCTTTAAAAAGTGAAAGAAAAGAATTTGTTAAGAAAGCTAATCAAAAAGGAAAAAGGAAAAAAGAAAAGAATAAAAAGAAAAGGAAAACAAAGAAAAAAATAAGAAAACCTTCCAATAAATAATTTCAGCTTGATTTGATTTAGGACATTCAAAAAAGCTTTGATAACAAGGAAATTGAACCATAACTTTATCACCTGGTTGAATTATACTCTTGGAAAAATTATGAATGGCTTCTTGAGCTCCAGCATGAATAAGAATCTATTTAACAGTATTGATACTAAATTTATCATTGAAGTTCATTCAAGAAAATAACTTGTGAAGGATTTACGTCCTTGTATAATTTTGCAATTTCTTTCAATAACTCAGGGTTTCCTTTCTATTATTTATTTATTTATTTGAATTATTTTGATTTTATTTTGATTTTATTTTGGAGTGAATTGCAAAATTTTACACTTTCAGTATAACCTAACCATACATCTTTAAACTTTGACTCTGATGAAGACATCTCAAGGAGTTCACCAATTGAGATTGACTTAATTAAATAAAAAATAAAGAATTAATTTTCAAACATCTGATTCAAATCAAAAGAAGAAAAATCAAACCTCACAATCAGAACTACACAATGTGTGTTTCACTGAGAATTCATATTTTGCAAACCTATTATTAAAAAAAAAGTAAAAATCAGTGTATTCTATTGATTGAAAAAAGTAGAAATCAGTGAAAATACCATCTCTCCAATTTGAATTCTTGAACTCTTGCCATGATTCCAAGCCACCTAAACCTAAAAAAAACAAAACCAATTAACATTTCAAAAAACCTTTTTTCTCCAACAATTAATCTCTTCTATCCATTCTTCACCACATCATTCAAAGTTCATTTCAATCACCATCAATATATATTGAGATCTCAAAAAATAAAAACCAAACCATTTCCCACCTCAACATTTCAAAATTTCCTGACCCAAAAAATAAATAAATAAATAAATAAAATCAAAATACACAAAAGAATGATAAAACTATAAAATCTTTCCAATCCTCAATCATTCATTGTCTAATAGTATCATCACTCAAAAAGCTCATAATGAACAAAAATCTTGAATAAAGTAAAAGAAAAATCAAAAAATCAGTGATTTTTTTTTGTTTTTTGTTTTTTGCTGAGCAAAAACGAAAAAATGGTGAGCAAAAAATCAGAAAAAAAAAAAAAGAAAAACAAACATGGCGTCGTTGATGTTGAAGGTGTCGATTCCCGACATTGATGTGAACAAAATCCTCAAAGTTGGAAATGGAGAGCTTGTATGGAGTATTAAGATGCAGGTTTAGTTCTTTTAAATTTCTTATTCATCTTCGTTATATATTTTGTTATTTTTTGGTTTCAATTAACTTTTTTTTAAAAATGGGATATTTTGATCGATATTTTTTGATTTTATTTTATCTTTTTTTTTTTCGGATAGAAAAAAACAAAAACAATAACAAAAACAATAACAATAACAAAATCAAAAAGTGCAATTGTTTAATTGACTTTGTTTTTTAAAAAAAGAATTATTAAGAACAATGAAATTAAGATTCAGAAAAAATTATTTATGCGTGATTAAATTATTAATATTTCATTTATTTTTTTGTTTGTTTTTTTGAAAAAAAGTCAACATATATTAAATATATTAAATTTAATATTTAATATTTTCTAGCTTGTAAAGAAAATGACTGTATTAGAAAATGGAATGAATTATGCTTTCTTTGTTCAAAATCTTCCAAATAAGCAAGCAGGATATCTTGATGATTCCCAAATCTTATTTGCTTATCAGCTACCTAATAATACAGAACTTATTTTAAGAAAGAAACAAAGGATTTTGAATGAACTTTCAGAAAAACAAAAAGAAAAATGGAATAATAAAAAAATGCAAAAAAGTTTTTGTGAATGGGTTTCTAAGAAAGGTAAACGAAACTAATCATTCTAACAAAAAGAAATCAACAAAACTAATCATATATTCTTATTTTTTTTTTCTCTAGCATATCAAAAAGTAAAAGATGCTTTACAAAAAGGGCTGGACCCAAATTTTTTAAATGAAAGTGGAGAGAGTCCATTATCATTAGCCGTCTCGTAAGAGTTTTGATATTTCATTCTTTTTTGATTTTTTAGAAATAAACAAAACAAATTAATTTGAAACTAATTAATAGTCAAGACGACTCTCAAATGATTGTGTTATTAATTCAAAATGGTGCTGCATTCCCCGATTATCGAAATGCTGATTGGAAAACTCCAATCCATAAAGCAGCTATATTGGGACATGATAGAGGTTTTTCTTTTCTTTTCTTTTTTGTTTTGTTTTTGTTTTTGTTTTTGTTTTACATTTCTTATTTATTTTTTATTTTTTTCATCTTTTCTAGCTTGTCAAACATTATTAAGCTTGGGAGCATCTCCAGATCCAAAAGATAAAGATGGTCATACTCCTCTATATTTAGCATGTATGAATGCTCAAGGAGAAATCGCAAAAGTTCTTTTATTTGAGAATTTATTTATCCATCAATCAAGAAAGTATTTACGAATAAATATATAAATTTTCTAGAGTTTACTAAAAAGTGGATCATCTTTTGATACAATAGATGAAAAAGGAAGAACAGAACTTCATTTTGCAGCTCTTAAAAATTCACCAATCGCAGTTTCAGCTCTCGTTTCTTATGGAGGTAATTCTATTGAATTTCTTTCTTTTCTTTCTTCCATTACTTTGTCTCACACTTTTATTTAGCTGACCTCAACCGAAGAAATGAAACCGGAAATACAGCGCTTCATTTATGTTCATCAGCAAATGCAACAGGTTCTTTTTATTTATTTTTTCCATGATTATTTCGTATTTTCTCTGATTCTAACTCATCCTTTTTTTCTTCTTTTTTAGAATGTGCAAAGGCTTTATTAGAAGGAGGATGTGATTATGAAATTGGAAATCAAGCAGGTGATACCGCTTTTCAAGTATGACTTTATTCATTATTTCTTTACTAATTATCAACAACTTATTTATTTTTTTTCCCCTTCTCCTTAATCAAAGGTTGCTGTCATGGCCACAAATTGGGATGTTGCTGATATCATTGGAAATTTTAAACCAGAACAAAGAAGTAATGATTTTTTTTCTTTCATTAAATGAATTGTATCTAAACTTTTAATTTATTCTTAATTTAGAACCCAAAGTTCTTAAAGAAGGAAAAAGATCAGATGGAAATCTTGGAGGTCTTCCTTTCTTAAAGGTTCCAGAGTATATTCCTCCACCTCCACCAGTAGGATACAAAGGCATTTGTGCCCCACCTTTTGATGCACCAATTAGATAATTATACAATAATAAAATGTTTTTTTTTTAATTATTTACTTATTTATTTATTAAAATACAAAATGTTCTCCAAATTCAAATGTGACTTCTTCATAATGAGTACTTTCATAAATTTCCATTTCACCTCCATCATTTTGATAACAAACTTCTTTATAAACAGTTGAGGATTCAATATTAAAGACATCACGAATGTATTCACAACTCAAAGCATTGAATGTCCTATTTATATACAACTCTTCTAAAAAGCATTCCATATTTCGAATACTTTGGCGAGTCTTTTGAACATCTGAAAAAGCTAAAAAGGACCAAATTCCACATTTACATTGCCAGCAAGACTTTTGAATTCGGACAACACAGTTGCAACCTGAACAAAAAGGTTTTCTTGGAATGTTTGTGAGTTGAAAGGATTTCTCAAGTTCGAGTTCAGATCCTTGATTTGAAACTTGGAAATGATTTCTTTCTTCTCTTTTTTCTTGATCAGTTTGAAATTTCTTGGATCGATTTTCTAAATAATGAAAGAGTGCATCACAAAATGATTCTCGTTTAGAGTGAGCAGGGTTATGTTTTGCATCCTTGATGACATAAAAAGGGGTATTTGGTCTCATTTTTCTTAATAAGTGACCAAATCTTGCAGGTAAAAGTGGATCTCGTTCTCCCCAAAAGAGTGCTGTTGGAGTTTGTGATTGAAGAATGATATCTAAATTTGGTCTTGACCACCAAGCTTTCTTTCCTTCAATGACACAAAAGCCAGAAAACATGAGATCAGCTTTTCCATGTCTTGCTGTTCCAGCAGCAAGTTGATAATAATAATCAGCAAATCGAGGATCTTCTTTGGAATAACGTTTATAAGCTGCTTTGAATAAAACATAACCAAGTCGACCTGTCGTTCTGGCAATGCGTTGAGGAGTTAAATATCTAAAGTAAAATCCAAACCTTTTTTTTAAAAAAAAATAATTAGTATAATTAAGAAAGGTAATGAAAGTAAAAAAAAAGAAAGAAACCAATATGTAAGATCAGGCATAACAGGTAATAATCCAGCAGGAGCAACAAGTAAAAGTTTTTGAAAGTAATTTGGATACTCCTTCATAATATGAACAGCTAATAATGCTCCATGTGAATGAGCAACAATAATTGGAAGGCTCTTCTTTGAATCAATAACATGTAATTTTAACCAATGTGCAACTGATTCAACTTGAAGTTGAAGTAATTCTTCTGGAGTTCCTTTAATATTTGGCCAAGATGATCTTCCCCAACCAGGTACATCAAGAATATGAACATTATATTTTGTTGCCAATGAATCAACAATACATTCCCAATGAGCAGATCCTGCTGAATGCCCATGAATGATGACAAGGTTTTCCCTCTGAGAATCATCTCTAAAAACAAGAAGTAAAGAAAAATTGACATATCAATAAAAAATAAATAAATAATTAAATACAAATTCAAAGGAAAGAAAGAATCAAAAGATGAATCAAAATACCTATCAATCACATGAATCGAATGAACTTTAAAATCATGACCACCTGCATTAAATGTCGACCACTTATGAACATACTTTGATTTAATTGTAGAGAGAAGTCTTGCTTCGGATTCTTCCAAAGCTTTCTGTGATATCTCAGGAAGGGAACGAGCGAGGATGAAAAGACAAGATGCAATGAAAATTGAACTCCCAAATGAGAAGATGAAATAGAAATGTAAAATGGAGAGGACTAAGATGCAATAAAAGAGATCATGGATTAAGTGAGGATGGCTATAGAGAGAATCAGTGTTGGCCTTTGATTCCTTTGAAATGTGGTTGAATGGCTTGGACTTGGTAAAAGAGAGAAGATTGTGGTTGAAGGTAAGCATTTTAATAAGACGAATGGATTAATTATAATGAAATTGGTTTTTTTTAAAATCAGCACTAGTGCACTTGAATGGATAAGAGGAAAACGAAGAGGGAAAGCTAAATGAATTTGAATGATTCAAAGAGGTTTCTTGGATTCGTTTTCCTATTGTTTTAATTGAAAAAAATTGTTGAATTTCGAATTGAAACAAAAATATATTGAAAAGTTTTAATAATATTTATTATTGTTATTGTTCATTTGAAATTTTGAAATAAGATATTGAGTTTTTTTTTTTTTCCATTCCTAAAAGTTTTAAGAAAAAATTGATTAATTGATTAATTGTTGAATTTTTTTGAATAAATAACTTGATAAATTTGCTTCCAAAGTGAAAAGTTTTTCTTTTTTCTTTTTAATTTTTTTTCAAATTGTATTACAATTAAGTTAGTTTTTCTTCTAAGTGCTTTATAAAAAAAAATATTTTAGAAGAAAAATTATTTTATTATAAGTTTTTGAGTTTGTTTCCTTCAATTTTTTAGGTTGAATTTCAAGAAAGAAAGAAAAAATCTATAGTTAAAAAAAAAAAACAAAAAACAAAAAGTATAAAAATTACAAAATTACAAAATTATCAATCAATCAATCAAGTGAATGGTTATAATTTAAAAAGAGAAACAAAGAAAGTAGTTTAGAGAGTGAAGTTTTTAGTTGAGTTATAACTAAATTTGCGGTTAGGGATGGATTGAACTAGAAGGTTTGAAAAAAAAAAAAAAAAAAAAAAAAACACAAGATTGAGATTGAGAAAAAAAAGGAATGGTTTGTTCCAAAAAGGTTTTCCCCTTTTTCACTTGTTTCATACAAAGGATCATTCATTTCAATCATTACAAGCATTAGAATCAACTCTCAATGATTTATCTCTTCTGAGATTCTGTTCTTAATTATGTTAATTGGACTCAATGATTTTATAAGACATCAAATTTGATTGAATTTTTATAATTTATAGTGCCAATCCATTTTTTTTTTCCTTTGAATTTTTTTTTTCCTTCAATCGGTTTGAATCAACCCAATCTTTGATGTCTTCTTCTGAAGAATTTTTGAACTGAAAAATGAAGAAAAAGTTCAAAATGAATAATAATAATCCATTTATTTACAAATGTTCATTTGTATTTACAAAACTTGATTGCTTGTTTGGATCATCATTCAAGAGTTTGATCATCAACAATGTTCAAAAATGAATAATTGTATAAAGAGATCCTATCATTGGCATATTCAAAAACAATAATCCTTTGATTCTTTTTATCAATACAGATTCCACTGGGATCAAAATATTGTTCAACTCCAATACATGTTATATGTTCTGTTGTTGAATCAAAAATTTGAACTCTTCGATTTAAACAATCAGCAACGAGAAGGTTATCATTTGAATCAATTGCGAGGTGGTAAGGATAATTAAATTGTCCAAGTTCAAATCCTTCTGATCCAAACTTTGAAAGAAATTTTCCATTAGAATCAAATATTTGGATTCGTGAGTTTCGAGTATCTGAAACAATGATATTTCCTTGAGAGTTGATTGCAATTCCTAAAGGCGTATTAAACTCTCCAATTCCATCACCTTCTGAACCAAATGCTAAACGAAAGTCACCATTTGAATCAAAAATTTGAATTCGATGATTATGAGAGTCACAAACTAAGATATTTCCCTTTGAATCAATTATAATTCCATAAGGTTTATTGAATTGTGAATTTTTTGTTCCTTGAGTTCCAAATTTTTGAAGAAACTTTCCTTTTGAATTGAATATTTGAATTCGATGATTGTCTGTATCAGAAATATAAAGGTTATCATTTCTATCGACTGCAACAGAGTTTGGGTGATTGAATTGAGAGTTTTCACTTCCATAAGTTCCAAATTGTTGTAAAAAGTCTCCATTTGAATTAAATATTTGAATTCGATGGTTATCTGAATCCACAACAATAATATCTCCTTGAGAGTTGATGTTTCCATTGTATGGATTTTGAAACTCACCAACTTTATCCCCATGTTTTCCGAATTGAAAGCTAGGTAATCTATCCAAATGTAAATAATCAATCTGAGAGTCCTTAGGTGTTACATTAATCTCAAAAGGAGAGGTTGGTAAATGTTGATCATTTGAAATCACAGAGACAGAGTACTTCCCAGGGACTTGTGGAATAAAAGAAAAGGTCCAAATTCCATTATTTAAACTTTCATTGATTTCACTTACTTTCTCAGGACCAACAACATCAACATGAAAAGGATTCTCTTGAGTCTCTTCAATGTCTTCAATAACAATCCCTTCTTCATTCATAGGAAAGACACTTAGCAAATATTCTTCATTTTCAACAATAATATCAAAATTCTCATTTGGGGTTTGAATTTTAAAATCTTGAGGCGAAACTGCCTTGCGTCTCATAAGAGACTTTAATTTGTTCTAAATATTTTTTTTTTTCAAACAAAAAAGATACTTTATGAATTGAAAGAAAAAAAGAAAGAATAAGAAGATATACAATAGGTTGGCTCATCATTAAGCTTCTTGAAGAAAATTTTGAAAAATATGAGGCATTTCTTTGCTGTTACTCACAAAAAATTCCAAAAAAAAAATCGTTGAAAAAAAAAAAATCTCTGAATCATTCTTTTTTTTTGGAACCCAAAGAACAAACAGATAATTAATAGAATTGATTCTTCAAAGAATATGATAAAAAGAAAAAAGAAAAAAAGAAAAGAAATTTAATATTTTGTTCAAATTACATATAAAATTTTCCAAAAACTTAACAATTACAATTGCAATCACATCCTCCACAACCACCACAATCACCACAGCCTCCACAGTCTCCACAACCTCCACAATCACCACATCCACCACAGTCTCCACATCCACCGCAGTCTCCACAATCTGCACCACCACAATCACCGCAATCACCGCAGTCTCCGCCTCCACAATCACAGTCACCACAGCCTGTCGTATCTGTACCATGGTGCCCTCCATCTCCTCCACAGTAACACCAACAACAATCACTAGTTCCTCCAGTACCACTGCAATTACAATTATTACTTCCTCCACAGCAGCGAGCAGAGTGTCTTTTTTTTTTTGGGTTTTTGGGTGAAAAAAAATTTTTTTTTTTTTGAAATTTGGAAGAAGGAAAAGAAGGAAAGAAAAAGGTACTGGACTTGTTCTGCAATAACATCAGTTGGAACATTGGTCATCGTTAGTAGAATACTTCCAAAAGCAAATGCTACAACACCAAGTCCAATAACTGTTCCAGCTCCAAGCAATACACTTTTGCGAAACTAATTTTTTTTGAAAAGATTAAAAAGAAGAAAGAAAATAAAAAAAAATAAAAATAAAAATAAAATAAAAGGAAACCCTTCTATCAATTTTCATTCGTTCTTGATCAAGACTTTGATCTTGATGACTTGGTATTTCATAAGCAACCATTGTGGTATGAGCACAAGGCATTGATTCACGAACCGAAAGTTCTATAATCGCAGTTTTTTCTTTCCTTGAATTGCTTAGCCATGCCTAATTATTAGGGAATTCTTGAGGAAAAAAAAAAAAAAACAAAAAGAAGGAATAGAAATTAAAAAGAACCTGAGCCGTTAATATATCAAGGTATTGTTTTATAAAGAGTGAATGAATTGGTGTTTGAGCATTTATAACATCTATTTCTAAACGAAACTTTTCTTTTCCCAAGTCACCAACGATTGTGACTTTCTGAGGAAATTTTCCAATATATTTTCCACTTAAAATTAATGGAGCCCCTAGAGATTTAGATATTTTAAAAAAAAAAAAAAAGGGAGAGAGAAAAAAGAAAATTACCAGAAAACAGGTCAGGAACAGGGAAAGGAAAAATTTCAACATTTTGTGCACTTTTATCAATTCCAATTTGGATATTCGTTAAAATTGGTGCATTTGTCATATTTAAAAGGTAAACCTTTTTTCATATTAAAAATATAATTCATTAATAAAGATCGATAGAATAAATCAAATCGGAAATGAAGATAAGAAACCAAGAAAAAAAAGCACCATATTTTCATAAACAGATTGAGGTTTAAAAGCAATTTCTGAAAATCCTCTTCCAAGTTGTGCAAGCATCTAAATTATAATATTCAAAATATAATCACTGATGAGGAAGGAAAAAAAAAAGAAGAAAAAAAAAAACCTTTAAAAAAAAGTGGTTACAGTGTTGCCCAATTCCAAATGTATGAAATCTTATTCCTGATCTGAGAGTTTTTACATATAGGCAAATATCTCTTTCGTTTCTAACAGCTCCATCAGTTAATAAAAATACAGATGGAACATGATAGGCTATTGTTGGATCTTGAGCACTACTTTCAAGAATTTTGACTGCAGACTAAATTAATTCATACTTCAATTAAGAAAATTTGTCACTATAGAAAATCTAAAGAAATCAATAAAAATACTGTAAGTGGAGTTAAGATATCTGTTAAACCGCCAGCAGTGATATTTTCAATCCAAGTAATTGCAGATTCAACATTAGCCGGAGTTGCCTTTTTTAGATAAATAATAATAATAAGAAAAATAATGAAACAAAAAAATACATTTTTGAAAGAAAGAAGAAAAAAAAATACAGGAACAAGATTTGGAGAGTAAAAATATTGGTGTTCAGAAAATCCAATTATAGAAAAATAGTCCTCAGGTTTAAGAGATGAAATTCCATGAATCAAAGCCACTCTTTCAAAAAAAAAATAAGAAAATGATCAGTGATAAATCAAAAGAAAAAAGAAAAAAAAAGAAAAAAGAAGAAAAAAGAAAAAAGAAAAGAAAAAAGTGTACTTAGTTGACTCCATTGGCTGACCAAGCATTGATCCACTTTTATCAAAAATGAACACGATTTTCCTTCTATAAACTGGATATATTCCAAGTTCAGGTGGAGTCATGAATACACAAAAAGTTCCTCTGATATTTTTTTTTTTCTATTATCTATTTTATTAATATTAATATCAAACCTTGAATCGATTGCACGAATATCTCCATTTTGATTTAAAACTGAACAAAGAATTTCACGGTGCCATAAACTTTTTTTTTTTTTTTTTTTGACGATTTTGTTCAAAGAAAAAGAAAAAATAAAAAAAAGAAGTACTGATATGAGATATCAAAATCAAAATTGTTCCAAGGAAGAGCAGGGTTAGTTTTAACTTCTATTCTTGTTGGACTTTCGGAAACTGTCGTTAATACGTGACTTGAGCTTCCCCACTTGTATTTTATTTATTATATTTAAGAAAAATACAATGAAAATAAATGAAATGAAAATATGAGCAAAAAAGGAAAAGAAGAAGAAGAAGAAGAAGAGGGAAAGAAAAGGAAAGAAAATACTTTTGAATATTTGGTTCCAGTATCAATGACACAAGAAATACTAATTTTTGCTTTTTGAATAGTTGTTTGAGGAAATGTAGTAGGGAGTTTCAAAGCATAACTTCCATCAACGAATGGGAGGTATTGAAAATAAACAAATTTGACTGAAATTTCTTGAAAATTTTGAATGTTGCTGATAGGAAGACAAAAGATGTCTGGATCATAAGGTGTATCACGTTGCTATTAGAAATGATTGTTAATCCTTCTGTTTTTTTTTTTTAAAAAAAAAAATCAATAAAATGAAATCGAACATGTTTATCCAATTCATCTCTTGGAACAACAATTGTATGAAATACTCTTTTTTCAACATATACATCACAAGAAGTAGCAGTAGCTTTACTATTCATTGGTATTTGAAGTTCACAGTTGAGAATCTAATAATGAAAGATTTGAAAAAAAAAAGTTGTAAATCAAAGGAATATTCAATTATAATTTGATCTTAAATATTACTTGAGGACCATAATGCATCCATTTTCCTTCCATTGTAACAAAAGCGGTTGCCATATAAATCTCAGCTTTATATTCAAGACTAATAAGATTTAAATTGAAGGCATGATTACCATCAGTTGGTACTGCTTTAACAATAGGAGCTGTGATAGTTTTTGAAGAACTTGTTGAACTTGCAGAAAAGAATGGTGGACCTTTTTGATTTTTAATTTTAATTTTAATTTAATTATGATTATGATTGAAAGAGATTCAAAAAAATAGAATTAACCTTGAGGGTTTCTTTGTAATTGTGATTGTGGTTGAGGTGGTGGTTGAGGAGGTTGTTGTGGAGGTTGAAAATTTTGTAATGGTTGTTGATATTGCATTGGTTGTTGATCCTGTAATGGTTGCATTTGTACATATTGACTATTTGATACTTGTTGTTGTCCTTGTGATTGATATGGTTGATATGGTTGGTATGGTTGATGGGGTTCATATGATTGGGATGAATGGTAAGGTTGATATGGTTCATATTGAAGAGGATTTGATTGAGTACTTTGATAATTTGAAGGACCAGCTCCTAAATTTTGAGTCTCATTGTATTGGGTGTTATAACGACTGGGATCATAAGAAGGGGGAGGATCTATAGGGTCAAAGTAGTTGTTATCAGACATAATTATAAGGTTTCTTCTATTTCGGTCCTGTTATTTAAGTTTAATTTTTATAGTTTAGTTAATGGGTCAACTTTTCAAAACAAAAATGAAATTAGAATTTATATTTTCAAATAAGTTTCAACAACATCACTACTCTTTAATAAACATCTTGAACCTCAATCACTTCTTATTCTTAATTATTCTTAATTAATGTTCAATAATTTTATCAATTTTGACTTTTTTTTGAGTTTTTTCATTTGACTTTTAAAACTTTAAAAAACTTTCAACTCAAGTAATTCCTTCTCCTATTTATAAATCCTCAAAGTCTCTTCTATTTGATTCTATTTGATTCTATTCTATTCCTTTTTCTTTTCAATGACTTGGCGAACCCCAAAGCCTCTCACTTTGTAATAAATCTCTCTATCAACTCCATTTCAATTGTTTTTTTTGTTTTTGGGTGATGTTGTTCTTTGTTTTCCTTTTGTGGCCTTTTTTTCAACGACTTTGGTAAAGTTTTTGAACATCAGAAATAATTATTTTTGTTTCAATTTGACTTTTTTTTTTTTACAACTACAAAACTACCAAACCCCAAAATATTCAAAGTATTACTTTGATGTAGTTCGCTTCATTTCATCAAAAAGAAATGAATTGATGAATTCTAAATTTTGAATTGTAACCAATTTTTTCCTTCTTCTTCTTGTTTTCTTATACTTTTTTTCTTCGTTGACTTTCCCAACTCTAAACCCCAACCAATCAAAGGATTAATTCACAACAAGGTTCAAGGTTTCCAGAAAGTGGAGCTTCCTTCCTTTCAATAGTTTGACTTTGGAAGCTCTCAATAGAATAGTTTGAACTTGGAAGCCAGGGGAAAAAAAAACTTAGAATCAAAAGTTATAACAGTTATAATTATAAAAGTCAAAATTGGAATCCAAAAACTGTCTAAAAATATTTATATCTCTATTTACAAATATTAATTTACAATGGTTGGGTTTTTTCTAGAAATAATACAAGAGGGGGGAATCTATGTTAATCTATTGAGAATACCATGGTTGATTTGATTCGCTTTGATTGACTCGAGTCGGTAAATATTCATCTCTAAGAAAAGTCATAATATCATGAAGCTCAAAATCATCTTCACCAGCAAAGGTTCCAATGGGAATAGCATTTGAAGAATTTAAACGAAAAGTATAGAAATCATTATCAATAACAACAACATTCTCTAAGTTCACAAGAGGGAAATGTCTTTTCATTAACTGTCTTAAATTTTTAGTGATAAGAGTTGCTCCTTTCCATTCAGCTTCGCATTCATCTTTCTCAAAAATTCCTTGAACAGGTAATCTTAATGGTCCATCTTGTGTATCATTAGGATGATAGATTGTAACAAGGCTTTGTAATAACAAACTATTTGCAGTAATACATTCAATAACTTTCTTTGCATATCCTCCAAAAGAGGCGGTCCAGATATATACATTAAAATGTTGGTTAGCCCAAAATAAAAACTCTTCTAAACAAGCTCTTTGCCATCCAAAGATCTTATCTGTTCCCATACAGAAAGTGAAATCTGGAGATCGAATTGAAGATTTCTTTTTGGTTGACATCATAGCCAGTGTTCCATCAAGGTCAAGAAGAAGAAGCGGTTTCTCAGCAGAATAAGGTGGTGAAGAGGAAAGAAATGGAGTTTTTGATTTCTTTTGTTTAGGAGTCGAGTTAGGAACTTGAAGTGTATGAGTTGTAGGACTGTTGAGTATTAAAATATCAGATCCTTGTTTGTTCCAATTTAACTGCTCGAATTTCTCAACTTCGGTTATCTCGTTTGAAACAAGCATTGTTCAAAATGGTGTTATTATAACGGTTATTATGCAAAATTAAAAATTAAAAATTAAAAATATATATTGAGAAATTGAAATTAATAAGAGAATGAAATGAATAAGAAGAAGAAAAGTTTATATGAAAATGTGAAAAATGATGAAACGTTTTATAAAGTTATTATTGAAAAGTTGTGTTTTGTGCGGAAAATAGGAATTAATAGCAATTAATAATTAATAAACAATAACAAAATGAAAAATGAAAATGAAAATAAAAAAGTGGAAATTGTACGGAAATAATAAAGAAAAATGAAATTAAAGTGTTGCATAAAAAATTTCAAAGGAGGAGGAGTAAATGAATGAAAATGAAAAAAATGATTTATGAAAAAAATCTTATTTGAAAATCACAAAATCACAAGAAGTTGGGAATGAAAAAAGAAAAAAGACAAGATTTGAGAAAAGAAAAAGAAAAACCAGTTTTCATTTATTTTAATCTTGAAAATAAATGAAAATTTTTTGTTTTTGATAAGATGATCTTGGGAAACGTTTTTTTTTTTTTTCTTCTGATCGAGAAATCCCAGAAAAAAAAAAAAAGTCCAAACCCCTTGCGAGTTTCCTTAAAAAGGGTATAAAAAAGTGCGGGTAAAATTTTTTTTGAAGGGGAGGTCTGGAATCCGAAGTCAAAAAAAAAAAAAATCGCAACGGAAAAAAAAAATGGAAATGAAAAAAAAACATGGAGGAAAAACAAAACAAAAAATTTTTAAAAAAAATCTTCTGCCGCCCAGTTCTTCGATCGATGGATGCTTGATGTCTTAATAATTCTTGAAACCTGTTCCATTTTTAAAATCTGTTTTCTTTGTTCAAAATTAGGATTTGATTTTTGAGTCAATTCTTCGTAGCATGACTATCTAATCCAGTAAATGATTTAGGATAATAGTTGACTGATCTCCTCTAAATCAAATTTTTTTGATGCATGAAAAAGAATAAAATGACTCACTGGATCCTCTGCTTGAGACTCTTCTCTAATAATAAGGTTAATTTCTTAGAAATTCTCTTTTTTTTTGAATTTATATTATATAAGAGATTTTTTTTTTTCAATCCTTTGTAAAATGAGCATTTTTAAAAACATTAGGATATCCTACACTCCATTTGATGTTCAGGATTATTGGTCAATAAAGTAACATCAAATTCTTCCCCAACTTGTACTTTATACTTTAGTAGCATGTCTTCTTCTAAATCTTCAATAACAAAATTGTGAAATAATGGCAACCCATTCACCTGCTTTAGCCTTCTTCTAGCCATTTCACATCTTGGAATTTCAAGACCTGTAATTTTCATAGAGTAACTTTTAGTGATGGTACCAATATTTAATTCCCAATTTCTCCCATCTAATTCAAATTTTTTCAAGACTTGATTTCAAATTAATCATATAGCTTTTGCTTTATTGAGTCCTTCACTTCCTCTGCCAATTCTCCTGGATCTCTTACTTTCCACCGCTCTAACGCAAGAGCTATGTTTGGATCAGTTTCCTTGATGTAGTCGTTCTAATGTTAAGTTTGTTAAACTTGATTATTTATTTTAAGTCTCAGTTTTTGTCGTTCGAAAAGAAAAGTTACCAAAAAAAAGCCTCCTTCCAACAATAAAAAATTTTTTTCTCTCTTTTTCTTTTCTTTTCTTTTCTTTTCTTTGCTCTACTTTTTTTTTTTTTTTTTTCCACAAAATCTAAATTTTGATGAAATAAATGGAAAGGAGAGATTATAATAGGTGGTTATTATTGTCATTAGATTATTTACAATCAATTGAACTTTTGAAAATTCATCATGGAAGTGAGTTTTTCTTAAGAACATGGTGTGCCATATGGCTCTCCCCAGATACCCTCAGGACTACAATATCGTCTTGGTGATCCAGTTCCAGTGATACAAACACCATCAGCATTTGAATTTCCAGGAGTTTGAGGATAACGAGCACCATCAAAATCCTCTGCTGGACAAGGCACTTTTTGATAGTTGTGAAAAAATAATTAATTTTTGAAAGAAAAAAAGAAAAAGAAAAAAAAAGAAAAAAGAAAAAAGAAAAAAGAATACAAATGCAAGGGTAAATAACAGATGCAAAAAGACCATTGTGTAGACATTGTCTTCTTGCAACTCCTAAAGCTCCATTGCGACAAGGACCAGTTACAACTCTATAAGCTTCTCCCATTGGCAGAGAATAGAATGGAGTTTCAAGAGGATTACAAGTGACCCCTTTTTATTTATTTAATTTTATTTGATTTCATTTGATTTTCTTTCTTTTCTTTTTTTTTTTTGTTTTTTTTTTTTTTTAAAAAAAAAAAAAAAAAATCAAAAAAAAAAAAAAAAAAAAAAAAACAAAAAAACTTACATGTTTCACAAAGAGGTCCAATTAAACCAGCACCACATTCACAACCTCCAGTCGTGTTATCACCTCCATTTTTGCAATTATTGATACAACCAGGGACACTTGTTTGACAAAGATTACCAGAGAAACAACTTGGACAAAAACATTTTCCACCTCCTGATGTCATGCCACAAATACCATTATTTTGACAATTTACGCTGCAAGGTTGAGTTGCTTTTAATTAATTAATGATTAAATTCATTTTGTTTCTAAAAGAAAAAAAAGAAAAAAAAAAAAAGAAAAAAGAAAAAAGAAAGAAAATACGAAGTTTAAGTCCTTCAAAATATTGATTTACAACAGTTGCATTCATTCCATAACAATAAATTGAAACTTTGTCAATAAGTCCATAAAAGTTGTATCCAAGATAAACATTATGATCTTTGATGTAATATTGACGATTATATCGAACATTTGTAATTAATCGACCATTAAGATAGAGAGAGACTGTTGAATCAAGTTTAACTGCAATAACATGATAAAGAGTATTTAATTGAATAAGATTTGGTCTTGTTTCAAGTTGAAGTCTTCCATAGAATGTTATTTGAAGTCTTCCATCAGGTCTATTATATTATAATAAGTGAATGAATGAATGAATGAAATGTTCAAGTTTTTTGATAAATTTAAACTTTTGAAAGAAAAAAAAAAAAAAAAAAAGAAATAAATAAAATAAATAAATAAAATAGGAAGAAAAAGAAAAAAAGAAAAAAATTAAAATGTTACGAAATCATTAAATTGAATGGACGAAGATCAGAGATATCATTTGGAGTGAAAACAATTAAATTAGCTTGAGTTATTGTTGAAATAGAGAAAACTGTTTCAACTGAAAAAGAATTTGTGAGACTTAAAAATGGTAACGCTGTTTTGATGACATCTAATTTTGAAACTAAAATTGCATCATTTGTTGGATCATTTGGAAGAGGTAAATCAACTACTCTTGAAAAAAATGAAGCCAAGTTCACATTATTTCCTGAGCTATCAGAGAATTCATCTGAAGAAGAGAATTGCCATTGAACACAAGGGTTTGGATTTTCAGGTGAAACAACATCACAAAGGGCTCCACTATAACCACTCCTACAGGTACAATTAAAACCACCACTTCCTAAGATGACACAAGCTCCACCATTTCTACATGGATTTGATTCACATACAGTTGAATTTTCACATCTTTCACCAGAAAAAAAACTTAAGCATTGACATGTAAAACCATTTATAGAAGATGCATTATGAACACAAAGTCCTCCATTCAAACATGGATTTGATTTACAAACATCATTTTGACAGTTTCTTCCAACAAATCCTGGAAGACATTGACAAGTATAACTTTGGCCATCTGAAATACAAGAGCCTCCATTTAAACAAGGATTAGAGACACAAATAGAATTTTCACAAGAGGGTCCTGAATATCCTTCAACACATTGACAAGAGGGAACTCCATTGATTATCTGAAAGATTCCATTATTTTGACATACTGGAACTTGACAAACAGAAATTTCGCAATAATCTCCAAGGAATCCAGGTGCGCATTGACAAATCTGTTCCTTTCCATTCGTTATACATGTACCAGAGTGTTGACAAGGGTTTGAAAGACATTGAGATGATTCACAATATTTACCAGAAGTTCCTTCAGGACAAGAACAAATGAGTTCATATTCAGAAATTGAGCAACTTCCTCCATTTAAACAGAAATTGTCACAACTCACTTGAATGAAATGGAAGGAAGAGAGAGAAAAAAGAAAAAAGAAAAAAGAAAAAAGTAAAGGAAAAACAAAAAGAAAAAAAAGAAAAAGTTAGTAAGAAAGATATTGAAGAAATAAAGAAGAAGAAAAAGTTTACAAAAAATAATGTTTTCAATAATTTTATAGAGGTAATCTGAGATAAGAATAGCGCCTCCATCAGGAAATGTTAACAATTTATCATTACTTGGAAAGGTCTATATTGTTTTTTTAGATTTTTTGTTTGAGTTAAAAAGAGAGAAAAGAGTTAGAAAAGAGAAAAAAAAAAGAAAAAAGAAAAAAAAAAAGTACTATTGTAACTTCATCAGCACTAATACCAATTATAATTAAAGTATCATTTCCTAAAGGGTCAGTAATAGTATCTTCTCCATCACCCAATTTGTAATAATAAAAGTCATCATCTGATCCTCCTTGAATGTAATCATTTCCTAATCCACCAAAGAAGATTCCACTACTAAGACTTAATATTGTATCGTTTCCTGGTCCTCCAAACACAACTTTTTTCCCAGCAAGTCCCAAAATTATATCATTACCTGCATCTCCATAAATAATATCATTTCCACCTAAGCTGTCAATAAAATCATCTTCAGGAGTTCCTTGAATAATGTCATCACCAAATGTTCCAACAATTGTTTCACTTTTAGCTAAGGAATTGAGGAATAAGAAAAGGAAAAGACAAAAAAGAAAGTAAAAGAATAAAGTTATTTTATATTTTTCTTTCAATAAAAATTAAAACGTTGAATAAAAAATGAAACCTTGTGGGGTGATAAACAAACAAATAAAACAAGCAATTAAGATCTTGAACTCCATATTTTTTCAAATTTAATTCATGCGTGGTATTGTATATTCACAATTTCTCCTGAAGAACTTGAAATTGAAATTGAATTCTCTTTTGTTAAACCTTTTGTGAATTCAAGAATCAAATTGAATGCTTTTTTGTTGTTAATGTAAAAAAAAAAAAAAAAAAAAAAAGAAATTTTTTTTAAAAAAAAAAATAAAAACTTTTTTTTTTTTAAAAAAAAAAAAAAAAAAAAAAAAAGAAGGAATATTTTTATAGCAAAAAAATACCATTATGACAGAAGCAATGAAGTGGTTTTCAAGAATGTAAAAGAAGGTTGATTCAAAACTTCAAAAAAGTTCCATCTCTTGATAGTAAAAATATTTGTAAAAATCACCTTTCAAAGTGGCAATTAGACCGTTCAGTTGTCTATGTAAAATGTAAAGTTATCAATTGAATTTCACCTTTTGTGAAAAAAAAAAAAATTTAATAAAAATAAATAAAACAAATAAGAAAGAAAAAGAAAAAAAATTAATGAATTACCTGAAAAAATCTAATGTTTGTTTCATTTATTGGGTTGTATTATAGCTTCAAACAATCAATTGAATTAATTGAATTTCTTTGAAAATCTTGCAAAAATAAAGATCTGGAGGCTTTTGATTTTTTTTTTTTTTCTGATTTTTTTTTTTTTTTTTGTCATCCCTATTTTTCATGAACTCATTTTACTCTATTTCTCTTTGCTTTTGTAACAAGTCTTTTTTTTTTTTTTCGAAGGATGATTGAATTTTGAGTTTATGAATGATTCATATATTGAAGTTGATTATTGACCTCTTGAGAAAAAAAAATGTTGGATTGTGTCAGTTGAGTTGAAAAGGACTAGAAATGAGAACTTGTTTAAAATTTGAAATCGGACTGGACATTGTTACATTTGCTGATTAACATTAACATCAATGACAAGTTTGTTTGATTTGATTATTTCATTTTTAATTGGACGTTCAGAATTTTGACAAATTGAATGTGTCGTTGTTTAATGGAAAGAAAGATCTTTAAAACTTTTGGAAATGGACAGGGATTTGAATCCATTTAATTTTGATATACAGCACTGTGATTCAAGTGTGTTTCAGAGTTAAATAACGATCAGATAGGAGAACCACAATTGCATAGATAGAAGCAGCTTTGCAATCTATAGAAATAATGTTACATATAGGAAAATAAAAAATCAAAAAGTAAACTCCTTGAAGTTATGAAAAAATTTTACCAGCAAATCCAAATTTCATTCTTAGTTTTGTTCTTGTTTCATTAGGATATCTTTCAAATAATTCCAATAATTCAACAATTTTCGCCCATTTTGTTTTTCTTTTTTGATCTCCTTCTTCATTTTCGCAATATTTTTCTTCCTCTTTTATTATTCTTGCAGTTTCAATTGCCATTTTCCTTCGATTATTTGTTGCTTTTAAATCTACTTTTTCATGTGTTAATATATATTCCATAATCTCAATATATCCAATTTTACAAACAAGATGAAGAGGTGTTGTTCCATTCCGATCTGCTTTATTGATATCAACTTTTTCAACATTTAATAATAATTTTACAATTTCGATATACCCTTTTTCACAAGCAACATAAAATGGTGTTTCTCCATAATAATTTGCTTTGTTAGGATCAACTCTTTGATCATTTAGCAATATCTTCACAATTTCAACATGTTCTTTTTGACAAGCAATAAAAAAAAGGTGTTCGGTCATTCTTACCTTGCCAATTTTCATTGATATCAACTCTTTCATCATTTAATAATAATTTCACAATTTCAATGCGTTCGTAACAACAAGCAATCCAAAGAGGTGTTTGACGATATTTATCAGCTTGATTGATATCAATTCTTTTATCATTTAGCAATAATTTCACAATTTCAATATGTCCATAAAAACATGCAACATAAAAAGGTGTTTGATCATATCCATTTGTTTTATTAACATCAACTTTTTGATCATTTAATAATAATTTCACAACTTCAGTTTGTCCTCTTTCACAAGCAATCCAAAAAGGTGTTGAATTATTATCATCTTCATTCTCCCAATTGGTGTTGATTTGTGGGTTTTGAAGTAATCTTCTAACCTCTTCAGCTTTTCCACCTTGACAGGCATTAAACAGTTCTTTCTCCATTTCTATCATTGATTGATTAATAAAATTATCAGATCCTTTCTCTAATGCAATTAATAGCCCTTTTAATGTCTTTTCTTTTCAGAATTTGCTTCTCTCGACGCTCATTACTTCTTGTTTTTTTTTTTTTTCTTTCTTGGTTCTGATTTTTTTTTTCTTTACTTTTTTTCCTGAAAACACTAAATTAAAATTAAATATATTTATTTTTAAAAAATATAAAACTTTATATATTTAAAAATAGAC